>ENA-OREN01000758-OREN01000758.1-marine-metagenome-genome-assembly--contig:-NODE-758-length-43473-cov-5.750461_pt1 | contig 43473 bp, 90 predicted proteins | sample MGYA00248624_ERZ508555 | MGnify/ENA primary metagenome ERZ508555 (study PRJEB26222, sample SAMN06267773) | marine metagenome | isolation source: Saanich Inlet, British Columbia, Canada | place... | reverse complement strand
AGACGTAGAGTTAATGAAAGATTAGGTTCTGAATTAGGCAAATATGATTTACATGATTTCAATTGTGATTCGCCTATTTGTAGTGGTAGCCATATATTCCAAAAAGGATTCAAGCCAGAGCAACTAACTGAACCAACACCTGAAAAACCTGCAAAGTTCAGAATATCTATCAATGAAAGTAGATTGCCATTAGATACAATTGATGTAGAACTAGACAAACAAATTCTACTACGAAGATTACCAGTACCACTATCTACTGAATTAGATATTTTTGGGAAACTCAACATTGCAGATCATGTTGATAAAATTTATGGTGATCTAATCAAAGAATCTAAAAAATACAGATAGAGAGATAACGACACACACACCTTTGTTTCCAGTCCACTAAAGTTGATAGTGAATGTTTTATTCCAGTATCTAGTCACAAAGATAATGATGCCAGGTAAGATCTTTGAGAAAGTTTACCTAACGCAATAGAATTCATTTACAATTTCAATGATACCAAGTGACACTTGGCATCATCCAATTTTTGCAGGGTTGATTGTGTGTGAGATCAAGCCCCCAACACCTGCATTTCCACTAGACACTAGTATTTCTTAACCAGTCACAAACTCAACTATTATTGATTCACATTCTTTATCTAGTCATGTTGACTTTGTAAAATTACGTTGGTAGCGTTAATACCAGGTGGTGTCAACCATAGGAATTCCCCTCAGATGGATTGGCACTACCAAATCATTTAATCAATTATCTTACACAAGAAATATTCATATAGCAATTATTCAAAGTACTTTTGTGAGTGTTGTTTCTACCAGGGAACTGGCAGTTGTTAAAAATCCTGAAACAGAGCTGAATCAATATCTGCAGGACATGGCAGATGTTCACAAATATCCATTAGAAAAAATGTATGCATTTGCCAAAGAACATTTCAAAAATGAGCCACTACATATTCCAAGAAACAAGATAGAGGAAATTGTTGATTCTAAATTTAGAATGAAATCTAAAGATCACCATGAATCCAGAAAACACAAATTAACTAAAGAAACAAACGTTTCACTTTTCAAACGATTACCTAAAGCAATTCAAGAACAAGCACTCAAAGCAGTATCACCACTATCAGAATCATTATCATTTTTCAGTGAGGATAAATCATGAAAGGTGATAATGTTGTTGAAAAAACATACTATGGTGTACAAGATGCAAAAACTGGTGCTATCTTAGGATTGTTTATAGTTGGTGCAATAGCAGTATATGCAATGGTGGTATTATCATAATGGCAGGTAAAGGATACAAGCCCTGGAAAAATTATCATGAACAACACATCAATGCAGATGGTACTACTAAACAACAACTCTTTGATCCAAAGAGTGGTGAATTTGAAACTGGTGAACATGCCAAAGTAATTGAAACAAAGAATGGTAGATTGGCCATAGAGGCAGAACATCCAAACAAAGAATATGATCACCATTTATTCAAATTCCTTGGAAAGAAAAAATAGGCACTAGGTTAAAGTAGTAGAGTAGCATCAAAGTATTTGTGGAATCTAAGCCAATATCAAGTAAAGATTATTCAGCATTAAAGATTCCACCTAAAATTCTGAATCTAACAAAATCCTGGTCAATTACATACGATTGGTATGGAATTAATTCAGATACATTATCCAACTCACTGGCAATCAAAAGTTTTGATACAGTACTTAAAAAAATAAATGATGCAACTGATTCCAAAATTGAATCATTCCAGGATAAACTAAAAAGACAATTAAATTCTTGGATGAAACAAAATTGGATTGATCCAAATTCCAAGGGTTTACCAAAATGATTTCAGAAGAAACAGTAAAAACCACCTGGTTAAAATTAAAAGGTACATCTGAAACTGTATCATTAAATTCAGTTGAATCACCAATAACAATTTTCCTGGATGGTTCTATCTACATCAATCCCGATAACATTGATGAGATTGAAAATATAATCAAAAGTTTCAAACTAAAGAGGAATATGGAATAATGTTAGATGAGAAATATCGAGATCTAACAAAATTAGATTTCATTAGATTCTTTGCAATTGCAGTAATTAGTTTTACAATTGGAGTACTACTATTCAACCGATACCCCATGAACATATTTGAATATGCAGTAGTATTCTTCATTTTCATATTTTCAGGAAGTATATCAACACTGTACGGATTGTTTCTATTAGGTAGATATTCTGAACAAGAAAAAATAAAGAGGGAAAACAAATGAGTACTGATCTAAAAGATAAAGAAAGATTATCACTACCATTTGAGGAACTAAACAATCCCTGGACATTTGTAAGAACAGAAGATCACATAATTGGTTACAAAATTGTAATCATGAATGTATCAGTGATTACAGAAAAAGATGGTAGTAAAGTAATAAATGAACAAACCAAAAAACCAATGTTTGAAACTGCACGAAATGTAGTTGCCAGAGTATTTGATGAGGAAGAATATCAGGCTTTTCTGGAAATGCAAAAGAGGAATTTACTAAAATGAAAATGATCTACAATGTAATCTCTATCCTGGTTCTAGGTTCTATGTTACTTATTCCAGTAGGGGCATTTGCACAAATCAACATTGATTATGATAACTGTATGGTGGTTTCATCACAACAAACTTTCTACTGGCCATTTGAAGTAAAGACAACTCACGAACCTGCAATTGCTCAAAGGATTACAGATAGACATGCAAATGCACCTGATGCACAAATAGGAATTGACAAACCACAATCAAGCAAAGCAGAGGATGCAACTTGGATTGCATTTAGAAATTCACAAAATGTAACTGCAACATGGGAAGTACAATTGGATCTTGAATACTTGCATGAAAAAGAAGAAAGAAGATGGATTAATGTTGATATTTTCTCTAATAATCAAAATGTTCAGAACTTAAAATTAGAACACATGGGAAAAACTACATGCATAGTTTACAATCTACAAGTAACTGATCCACCACATGATTGGACTGATGAGGAAATTATTGCAGTAGGTGCATCATTAACTAAAGATGAATTCACATCATTAAAGTTAGAACAATCAAGAAATAATAAAATTGTAGGTGATGGACAAACATTTGACAATATACAAACTGTAGTATTTGGTGGTGCAGTTGTAATGTTGATCCTCAAAGGATGGAAAGATCGAGATAAAATTAAAGCAGAATTGGCATTGATAAGATGGGAACGTGAGCAATTAGAACTTGCAAGAATGGCATTACAAATGAATGATGAATATCGTGAGGTTAAAGTTTTACAAGCATTAAAACAAATGGCAATAGAGAAAACAAGAATCTATGGTGATGTTATTGCAATGGTTCAACTTGGATTATCTAAAGGATTCAATGAGATTGAAAAATTCTTTGTTACACCAGAAGAAAAAATTGATGATAAATTAATACCATCATCACCAACTGATCTTGCACAAGTTACATTTGCAGATATGGAAAATCCATTATGTTGTAGATGTGTATTCAAATCATCTGCACAAGTATCTGGCAAATGGTATTGTGATGAACATTTATTTGAATTATCACAAAGCAGAGATCCACCACAAGATTTGCACAATGTACCAAACTGGTGTACTGATCATTCTTGTAAAAAATACAGTAGATGGCATCCAAATGAATCATGCATATTCAATGATCCATCTGATCCAGAATACATTCCTGCAGAATTTGTAGAGTATGATATTTTCACTGAACATGACATGATAGAGCCAGAAACCCCAGGGTTAAAAGAAAGATTAGGCCAAATCAAAAGCAAACTACCATTCCAAAAAAAGGAAGTTGATAAATCATTTGAAGAATATACAGAAGATTATCTAAGAGAGGAAATCAAAGATATGGAATCCAAAGATGAACAAGTAAAACATCTAAAAGTACTATGGGATAAAACACTAGTTGAATCATTGAAAGATCCACTAGGTGTTGCATCCAGGGAACTTGAAGTTATTAGAAAAGTTTGGAAAGAGGTAGCATACGAATGATTTCTAATCTAGTTTCATTATTCATCTGTTTTGGAAATAGAGGATGCGAATCATGGTGGGATGCATCATTTAACAATCCTGATTTCAGTATCCTTGATGCAATAATTTCTGCATCATCTGTAATCATTTATGGTATTGTAATTATTGGTGTAGCGATTCTTGCAATACGAATAATTACTGCAGGTACAGCATATGTAAAACCAACCAATAGAAAAGGTGTGGTATCAATTACAATGTGGGATGAATCAACCATCACTGGAAATGTCAATGAGGATAAGATGTTTCATAAAACTGAAATATTCAAAGTTCTATCAAAACATCCTAAACTAACCAAAGGAATGGCAGAGCTAAGAACAATGTGTGAGAATGGACAACTCAGAGTTTATGACATGAATGTAACTGATTCATTCAAGATGGATCTTAAAGGTGGCAAACATATGAAAATAATTATGCCAGGGATGGATGTAAAAGATCCAACAATCTCATGGCAGGATTCAGAGGGTGACTTTGCAATATGGGCACCAGGACTAAGAGCATTTCCTACAAACATTTTAGCATCTGATCTTACAGAATTAATTCCAGTTACAGATTACTATGGTACTGAAATGGATGTACTAGTTGTAGCACCATACAGTAGAACTACAAAGAACAAACTAACACTAGAGGAAGAAAAGATAGTAATCTCTACAATCACTGATGCAAGACAATTATTTACAAACGTAATTAATCTACCAGAAAAAGAGGCACTTGCAAAATGTGTTGTATTCCTACCAACCTTAAATGAAATTCACAAAGAATTGGAAATTAAAAATGAGGAAGTAGATAACTTGCATGAAGAAATTACACAATTGAAAAGAGATTACAAATCACTATGGGATACCAAAGAGGGATATGTTAACCTGGCAAACACTCAACCAATCATTGGATTTGCAAACAAGTTAATCCCAATGGAATCAAAAAGCATGATTGCATTAGCAGGTGGTGCAGTACTTGCAGGATACATGAGTACCAAATTAGGCCAGATAGAATCTCTAAAATGGTTAAGTGATTATGACTTTTTATTTGCAGGTGGTACTGCATTGATCATAATGCTTTATCTAAAATCTCAGGAAAAATCAATAGAACCAAATCAACCAAAAGCACCAGGGATGGAAAGTAACTAATGGGTACAATGGATGCCCTGGATTCACAAAGTGTAGATACTAATTATCTACTAAAGGATATTTCAGGTGAACGATTAAGATTAGAACAAAAACAAATTGATAATAAAAAAGCAGTTACATTCCTTGCAAATTTCTGGTCACTTAAAACTGCACAATTTACAGAACCAATTCTAAATGATGATGATGAAATTATTACACCTGCAGTTGCAATTGAAATATTAGATCAGTTTCATCCAGATAAACAAGATACATTCATTGACAATGCAGATCTAATTGATTCAGCATTTGCATTTGTAATGGATGGGATAATTGAAATCTATACAAAACTATATGATCAGATGAAAGATAATCCATCACAATCAATTGATAGAATGATGCCAGAACCACCACAAAATCTAACTATGAATATTGAACGAGAAAAAACAGGAATTCTTGGTAACATATTTCAAAAATACAAAGAGCCAGATAAAGATGCACCATTTTACAAAATGGAAAAGTACCTGGCATTTCTAAATCTCATTGAACAAATCTGGTTGAGAATTCGAGATCATCATGAAAAATCAGTTGCAGGTGTTGGGATTAATTTCTCAAACATTTCAAGACGTGAGGGAATGGAATCAAGATGTGGTATCTATAGACAATATTTTCTTGCATGGGTAAAACCTGCAATCAGTAAAATGATAGAATATGTTGTAGAAACCAGGATAAAAGAGATTACAAAGATGAACCTAACAATCCTATCATACCAAGCCCAGGTACAAAGAACCCACGAAAAACAGATGTAGTTTGTAAATTTTTACTACACCAGTATCTTTATAATCAATTGAATTTGATACAAACCAGATGCCTAACGATTACAAGCCCTGGAAAAATTATGGTGACAAATCACACTCTGGCCATCCAGGACATTCACCAGATCATGGTGATGGATCACATGATTCAGAAAGGGAATCACTACATGATGAACCAAAAGATAAGGTTGATGTTATTTTAGAAAAAGATGTACTTTCAAAACATGATATTAGATTATTACAAAATGCTAAAAATAATGGCCATCATGTAAACGTACATTATGATGAAACTAAGGCAATTGAAAAAGAACAAGAAAATCAAGCAATAGCCTGGTTAAGTAAATCTGCACAACAAGAAGTTATGGGATATAGAGAAAAAAATATTGTAGAGAATTATTCAAAAATTACATTGAGAGATTTTCACGATAACAATAATGCCATGAAAGGCCAACAAAGTGACTTTGTACCAGTATGGATGGTGCATGGTGATGGTGATGAAATGAGTTACTATCAAGATAAACATGGTAGAATATCAATCAGTGGTTGATCATCATGTTTGGAAAAAAAGATGATAAGAAAGGTTACAAGCCCTGGAAAAATTATGGTGACAAATCACACTCTGGCCATCCAGGACATTCACCAGATAACAATGATGGACACATTGAATATTCCAGAGAAAATTTTCCAGTAGAGGAAGAATCAAAATCAATTGGTGATCAAGTTACAGAAATTTTACACAATACAAATGATGGTGATGATTTATCCCCATCACATCTGCATCTATTACAAATTGCAATGAATGGTGGAATTTCAGAAGCAGGTGAGGTTGAACTACAAAAAGTCTACAAAGAGGTAAAGGATGGAAATTATGAACCAGATGCATTTTATGGAATCAAAGGAATGTCACAAGATCATGAGGGATATATTTTATGGCATGGAAAACAAATTGAGCATTATTCATTTGATGATCCACATGAAGAAAAAGAATCTGCAGAAATATTACATGCAAATATTCTTGACTTGGAAAAACAAAACAAAGAAATTACAAGTGGAAATATTTTAGCAAACTATGATCATCTGTATGAATCTCATCCTGAATTAAGTAGAGAAACTTTCTATGTTAGAGGATATGATGAACAAGGTGAAATTAATCGTGATACATCAGGTTATGTTAGAGCTAACAACAAAGATAAAGCATTAGAAGAATTTCAAAGAAAGAATGGTGAACATCATTTAGTTAAAGTAGAAACATATCCAGAATACAATGATAGATTAGAAAAGGCAAGGAATAGATAATGCCTAACGATTACAAGCCTTGGAAAAACTATGGTGAGAAATCACACTCTGGCCATCCAGGACATTCACCAGATCATGGTGATGGTTCAAGTGAACAAGTAAGGGATGATCCACCAATAGTTGCAACACAAAGACACCAGGGGGATGAATATGCAAACGATCACGAATTCAAACATTACAGTCATAATAGATTAAAGACAATTGCACATGAGGCATTTGATGGTTCCAACTCTGCAAAACAATGGATTGAAACAGAAAAGAATGATGTTAAATTAATGAAAGAAGCATTAGAGAATTTGAAATATGGTACATACTCACCAGTTGTAGAAAGTAGATTGCAAGAAGTAAATGTTGGATTATATCATGAAGTGATTGGAAATTTTATTGGTGATCATAGTCAAGCAGAGGCAGAAAAAATACTAAAACAAAAAATAAAGAAAGTAGAAGATGATTTAGAATTCATTGCAGAAGTACAAAAGAGGTATTAGTTAATTGGGTTTATTTGGTTCCAAAGGTAATGAGGGATACAAGCCCTGGAAAACATACAATGAAAAATCCAATGCTAAGGACAATTCAAATGATCCAATTACATTTGCTGATCAATATATAGATGAACAAAATGATCTAAATGAAAAACACAAATATGCAGATGAAAGAATTGATGAACAAAACAGAAAAGATAACCTGGATGAAGTAAAGAAACAACAAGATGATGCAGAAAAACAACAAAACCTAGATGATTTAAGAATTGCAGTTAACAATGATATTGATTCAGTTCTGGTATCCACTGATGATGTAGACCATAAAATTAGTCTACTAGAAGATTATCTTAATGATCATGATAATGGATTAACTTCTGATGATCGACATTCATTAAAAGAGGAAATTAATATTCTAAAAGAAATGAAAAAATCAATGGATGAATCAGAAAAACAATCAAACAATGATTCCAAATCATCTGGTGCTAAAGAAAAGGCACATGATCTTGGTGCAAAACTACAAGAAAAAATTGAAGATAAAATTGATGAAAGAAAAGCAAAACAACAAGCAAAGAAAGATGGTGCCAAAGAAGTTAAAGACATGAGAAAAGAGCAAAGAGGAAACACACCAGAAAAGGATCACTCTGGTGAAAACAATGTACATCCAGATGAACATGTTAGAATGTCATATTTATTAGCAACTGCGAGTGATGATCCATAATGGAATCTGGATACAAACCTTGGAAAAACTATGGTGAGAAATCACATTCTGGCCATCCAGGTGATTCACCCGATAATAGTGATGGATCACATGAAACACAAAAAGATGAATTAGCAAATGATTTTGCAACATATAATGAAATTAAAAATTTTTCAGTAAGACAATATGAAATAAATGAATCAACTAATAATCATACAAAAAATGCATTACTGTTAATTGAAAAATATGGTACTGATGAAGAAAAGAAACGGATGCGTGAAATTGCTGAAAACCATCATAGAGAGGGATCAATTAATCATAATGATTACACTGATAGATACGAAATATCAAATAAATATTTTAAGAAATTAAAAGATGAAACGCCAAAACATGCAATGTCATATGAAACATACACTACACCAGAATTACATAAATTAAAACATGATTTGGAACACAATGTTGATCTCAAACTTGAAGATATACCAAAACATGATAGGGCAAAAGAATTAGTTGAACAAGAAATAAAATCAAGGAAATGTAACTAATGGATAATAAGAAAGGTTACAAGCCCTGGAAAAACTATGGTGAGAAATCACATCAAGGACATGCATCAAATTCACCAGATGATTCTGATGGTTCTAGTGAATCACAAAGAGAATCATTACAAGAAAAAAAGAGCCATCCAGATGGAACTGAAACAGAATATCAAATTGGTGATAGAGTAAAAGTTGATTCTGATCACAAAGATAATTATGAAGATTTTGCAGATAAAGTATTAATTGTAACACATGTAGCAGTTTCACATAAAGATCATCCTGGATATGATGATGGTGTTGCAGGTCAAGCATTATATGATTTTAAAACATTGGATGGTAAAGAGATTCATTCATCATTATATGATTATGAATTGGTGGGTGCATAATGTCAGGAATTACCACCATAGCAGTACTTGCAGTTGTAGTTGTTTTTGGTCTACCAATTTTAGGAACTTATACTGGTGCAGAACTTGATGCAAATGCAGATAAAGTTCAGGACAAAAAAGATGCAGGTGAATTTGGCAACAATCCAACACCAGGTGATGTTGTTTGTGGATTGTATCTAAAAATACAGGGGGAACTAGATGAGAATAGAAATCTAGGATTATTTGAAATTGAATTATTTGAATCAGCATATATCTACATTGATAAAAACAATGGCCTGGTTTACGAATGGGATATTGATTCTTGTTACACTACTGGTGGCAATTCATTCATTCCACTAGTTGCATACAATCTAGCAGGTGATGGAAAGAAACTACAACAAAACGCATTTCTACCAACATTCACTTTTGGTGAAACATTTGACATGGAACTAACTGGATTCTCTACATCTGGTGGTGGTCTACTAACTGCAAAGTCTACTGAAAAAAGATGGATTGAGGAAGTAACAGTAAAAGATTTTGAATCAGTTACATTGCCAATATCATTTACAGAAGAATTCTTTTTACATAATGTAAAGGTGGATAATTACATTGTAGAGTTTAGAGCTATACAACAATCCATCAATAATGAGGATACTGATAAACCAATATCATTTGATATTGTACCACCAACATTCAGATAACAATGATAACATCTAACGCCTTTTTTTCAAAAATGGTAGATGAACTAGTTGTATTTTCACAGTATGATCCTGAACTAGCAGATAGCATAAAATGGTTAGATGATCAAGCACAAAAAAAAGGTATTACATTTTATGATATGGTTTTTGAAACATTGTACAAACATGACGTAAACCAAAAAGCAAATGATTGGCTCAACACAAGAAATTAGAAATCATACCCCTTTATGTTGCACATAAAGCCCCTGAAAATAAATACCTTAAAGTAGTTAATACTACTTTGGACATTTAATGACATTACAACAAACAAAAAATCAATTTACAGATAATGACGATTGTGGCAATGGATGTGGCATTTGTCAATTATGTGGTGTACGTTTTGCAAAAGGTGCATGTTGTCATACTGCATTAATCTCTGGAATTGATCAAGGTGGACACCAGGCAAAATATCATAACATGAAAGATCACCTAATGAAATATGAATATCCAGGATTAAGAAATGCAGATGATTTTGAAATCCAGGAATACATTGATAGATTGTATGATAGATGCCAAAATAGTTATTCATGGGATTTGGATAGATATTTTAATTTCATACATGATATTGAAGATCCAACACTAGCTGATCCAATCCATAGAAAATCTCATCTTGATAGTAGATGCACATGTGGTTCCAGATTTATTTCAAATGATTCATTACAAGATCATTTGTTGGAATCCAACTAATTTTTATTTTCAACACCATCCTTTAATACAATAAATTCCTCAATAGAACCAAATGCAGGTAATCCTAGATACTCAAAAGATAGTTTACAATCCACAAAGTAAAATTGCAGTTACAACAATTGATGAACCATTTTATTCTGCAGGTAAAAATATTCCAGGATGGAAATGGAAACCACAGGCCATTGGATTAAACCTTAGAGTTATTCAATTTGTCCTGGCATCAAATTTTACTCTAGTTATCTATGTAGACAAATATCGACATAGTTACAGAATCACATCAGATCAACTAAAACAATACATTGACAATAACAATTGTGATTACAAAATAAAAAATACCATACTCAAAGTAATTCCAATTGATCTACTAACATCATTTGAAATGCACAAATCAACACCAAAGTTATAACCTAATAATTAGAACTAATCCTTGGTGGTGCCAGGTTAATGATGGTCAACATTACACATTCATTACGATTCAACTGGCATCACTTTATTACAGAAAATTAACGAAATCAGCAATTTGCGATATGCTTAAGTAGTAAAGTAGTATCAGAGTATTTGAATCGTAATGGAAACACTACAACAAAAAACTGAAAAGAAAAGTAAAGCAATTGGATTTCTTACCAACAATAGCTCTATGATTCCAAGATCATTGGGGATGAATCTTTGATGAATGAAAAAATTTTCCCACAAGGAAAAATGGCTACAATCCAAGGTAGAGAATTTTTTATTGATAGAAGTGGAAATTATACACAACAATGTACAAGTGATGAAACCACCTTTTGTATTGGTGAATCTAAATGTATTTTTTGTGATAGAAATATCCTAAAAACTCATGAAGTCAATGGATTGGAAAAATCAAATGAGGTTGATGTATATTGAGTAGCCAAGTTATTGGTAAATACGGTGATAAAACCATTATCAAAAAAGATGGTGGCCTTGCAGAAATATCTGCAAATGGTTCAGTAAAAATTATTGAACCACAAGGAATTTTATTTTTAGACTACATAGGAACTGATGCCCAATGATACCAATCCCACAAATTTCTAAATGGGATCTTATTGGTGACATAGAGGATGCAATTCAAGAATTAAAACAAAGTGTAATTCACTTTGAACAACGTGCATTGATTGTTGAGTTTGAATTAACAATTGATTACTATGTGATGAAAGCAGATGTTCACAAAAAATCACCATTTCCAGTAGAACATGGTAGTTGGCGAATGGAAAGAAATCAACAATTGGAATATCTCAAAAGCAATCAAAACAGATCAGAACAAGAAATTTTAGACAAAAGAAATCTGATGCAAGATTTGTTGAGGTTGACAGAATGAAACCTGTACACACTACAGCAATAATTTTAATTACATCTGTAATTCTTGGTGCAGGGGTAATTTTGTATGCAGTTGATGAACCAACAACACAAGAACTAAGAGAACAATCACCAAAAATTGAATTCCTAGAATTCGAGCAAAACTTTATTTTTGTAAATGCAATGGATAGATCTGAATCATTTGATGTAACAACTGATGATGGTTTTCATTGGAGTAAGATCTACAACACAAACATAATATCAGCATTTGATGATAATGGAATTCACAGATTTGATATTGAAGTACAACAAAGAAATCCACATTCACCATCAGATAGAATTGAATTGTATGGACAATGCAGAAATCAACCATCAGTTTGTTTCCAAGAACAAAATGCAGTAATCTACACAATACATGAAAAAACAAACTACAAAGTGGATACAGAATTTGATGATCCACTCAAAGTAAATGATAGATTGACTGGAATGGGATACAATGATGATGGTGTTAGTCTTTTCATGAATGTAGATGATGTGATGCCAAAATACGAATATGATCTACATATCATGCCAGAGCAAACATTGGTAATCTACTATGTACCCATGATAGACAAAGGTACTGATGTAGATGTTCTATACTACAAAGAATTAGAACTGCCAGAAGTAAAAAAATCTACAAGCCAGGATGATGAAATTGTAGAGGCATATGCCTTTGGTAAATTCTTATCAGAAAATCCAACCTGGACATTCATCAATAACACAAATGCAAGAACAGATGTTTGTGATACAACAATCAAATCAGCATTTGGATTTGCATGTGAGAATGAAAAACAAGTGCAACTAACATACTTGGATAAAGTAACATCTGCAGGTAATCATCTAACAGATGTTAAAACTGGCATGTCATTCACAATAGATGATCCAAATCTTTTGTGGAAAGCAATGGGGCAATGTGATAAGAAAGGTGGGGATTCAACACTATATGTATTGCAATCAACTCACGAATGGAAATCACATGAATGTGTTGGTGCAACAATAACTGAACCAAAAATTGATGCAGTATTAGAAATTTGTACATACTGTACTGATCCAGAAAAAACCATTGATGAAAAACTAGATCACATCATAGAGTTGTTAGAACAACAAGAACAAAGAGAAAAAGAATACCAGGAATATATGAAACTGGAATCACTATCTGAAATGAACCACGAACCATATCCTTGGGCATTAGAACAACATCATGAGGATGGTAGGATATGTTTCTATGATAATGATGGTGATGAATTGGAGTGTTTTAGAAAATGACATACGAAACAAAATCCACAATTGCAATCCCTGCAACATGTCCTGAATGTGGTGCAGGACTAAATGCAACTGCACTAACATCATGGGCAGGTTTGCTAAAGTACAGAAGTTTCATACTTTGCTCAAATGAGAATTGCATGTTTGAATCTACTGCAGAAGAATTTCACAAGGATTTGTGTGTACAATGAATATCTTTGCTAAAGTAAAATCATTTGGAAAAGATATGGTATATGGTTACATGTATCAAAGAGTACATGCACAAGCACAAGTTGCATATGATGAAATGAAATCATTAGAGGAAAGTCTATCATTAATGCCAGATTCAGAACGAATCAAAAACATGTATGAAATCAAAAAAGAAGAATTTGAAAACCTAGAAGATCACTTAGATGATATAAAGGAAAAGTGGAACCAATGATAGATCACAGTACAACATGTATGGAATTGCAAAATCTATCTGGTTTAGAAATCTGTACATGCTCTGGTGTAGAAACTCAACTACTAACCTTTGATGATAAACTCATCAAGGAAGAAATCAAACAAAGAGATCTAAAAGAAATAGTATGTACAGTTGGTACCTGCAATCAACCTTGCATTGGAATGAGAGGTTTTGCAGTACATCTTAGAGCCACACACAAAATGCACTATACAGAAATGGAAATGATCTACAGAAAAATGGGGATTAGAAATTGAGTAAACAAATACTAAAAGTCAACTGTTTATTTTGTGAAACTCCAATCCCTGATAACAAGATTGAAACAAAAAGAATTGTTACTGAAATAATTCACCATGAATTCATTCTAGGAAAGGGATGTGTAAAAACAAAGATCAAAAGAAAACAAACTGTACACAATACTGATCACTGTACACTGTTAAATCTTGGTTTGAAAGATGAACAAGTAAAAAAGCAAAACTGTTATCGTAGACACCAGGATTTTAAAAAGAGATTACAAACTGCATTGGATTCAAATGATGTAGAACTACAAAGATTTGCCAGAAAATGCCTTTGGCAGATGCTAACTAGATCTGGAACCAAATATCTGAACAAGCAACTTACATCAATTAGACCACCACCAGATGATACATTTGTATTCACAAAGTTCAGAGTATTCCAAAAAAGTACAAAGAAAATAGCAATGGTGATTACAGTTTGAGCAAACTATTATTGATTGGAACAATAATGGTTCTATGTTCATTTGTAATTGGGATTTTAGTTACATTGCTATTACCTAATCCACTTTTAATTACAAGTGGTGCATCAAGTGGGATTTCATCAATTGGCTATTTCATAGCATTTGGATTATTTTTGTTTGGAATGATGTTTAGGCAATTTGGAATTGAACGTAATGAATATGTGAGTAAAACAACAAGACGAGGTAGATACAATTGAAAGATAAAAATGATCTAATTGATCTATCTGATGATGGTGATGATTATTGTGCATGTGGTTCTACTGAAACAGAAGTAATAGACTATGCAGGACAAAAACTCATGCAATGTCATGGATGTGGAAAACCGCAATTGATTACTGGTGATAATTCTACAATACAATTCATAACTTTTGTAAATGATCACACCAGGACTGAAATACAAAAAGCAATGGCACCATATCCTGGAATCTTAAAAAGAGCATTGGCAATCAAAACAGAATTAGAGGATGCAGATTTTAACAGTAGATACAACAATCCAAAAAATATTGGAAATCACCACCAGTCCTAAATAGAACCAAACAAATCATCATTCATGGGGGATTCAAAAACTTGGTACTCTGGAATTCCAGGGTTACAAAGAGATATTGAAAATGAGATACTTGATGGGGCTAACGCCTCATCTTAATTTTTTCCATCACCAAATTTTAATAAGATTAGATTATCAAAATATCATTGGTAGAAAGTGCATCACTAAAATTTAGATTTCAAATGATTGTTTTAGGATTTTTTCTGGTTGCATTAATTGGTGTTGGATTACTTCTAAATGCATATGCTGAATCATCAATTCTACAAGATGCAATTCATGGTGGAATTGATAATCTTGGTAGTGCAATAGATGAATCAATTGATAAATCTGATCTTGATGATGGAACCAAATCAAAACTATATTCTGTATCCAGGGCAGGTATTGATTCTGCAGATCTATTTACATCTGCCTGGTTTTCAGCACATGAATTTGTTGTAAATGCTTTACTTGCAGGTTCCCCAATTGAACTACCAGTAGCTATCATTACAATGGTATCAGTTGGAATTTCTACATTCTTACTATTTCTGATATTCAAAGAGATAAAGAAAAAGGCCAAATGGATTATCCTAATAGTGGTAGGTGTAATCATTTTATTCCTGGCAATAGGCTCTAGTCCAGTTTTCTAAACAAACATTGTTAAATAGAACTTTGTTTTGAGCAAATCAGTGGCCAGAACAAAACGTGTAATGCAGATACATGGTGTTTCATTCAAACTAATTCCATTCATTTTCCTATCTCTAATTTTCTTATTCTTTTCACCTTACACTAATTTTATTGAATTACCATCACTAGAAGCAATGATGGTTGCATTGGCGTTTATTGTTGGTGGTGTAGCATTTCTCTATGAGGGAGTTTATGCATGGCCAAAGAAAGGTGGCAATCAAGCATCAATGGTTGGATCAATATTTTTCTGGATTGCAGGAACCTTATCAGTATTGTTTGGTGTTTATGCATGGTTAGCAGATACAAACCCACTAACAAATGGTGAATTCATAGAGTTTGCACAAATATTTTTGATTGCAGATATGATTATGTTATTCATTGGAACTATCTTTGAGATTGTAATGTCACATAGATTATCACATAAAATGTCAGGTAAACCTGCAAATAAAATATTGAACTAAGATGGATGATAAAAAGAAAGGTTACAGGCCTTGGAAAAACTATGGTGACAAATCACATTCTGGCCAACCAGGTGATTCACCAGGAAACAGTGATGGTTCCAGTGAAAACGTAAGGGATGATAATAATGATGATAAAACTTTTTCATATGATCAAGCATCAAAAGAATTACAACACAAAATTATTGAAAAATTAAGACATACACAATCTAATTCTGGTGATGATTTCTATGCACAAGATGAGGGAATACTTTATGATACTGAATCAAAACCACAGTTTGCAGGACATGATATATTCAAAAATGTAATGCCAAAATATTGGGATCTTGATGGTGGTAGAAAATTCATTCAATTTGATTTAGAAATAAAAAATTCAGAAGAATTAAGAAAATATTTAGAAGTTTCAAAATCTGTATGGGAACAAGTAGAACCATCTTTTGAAAATAAATCTGAAACTAATACTATGATAACTTTCACAGATGATTATGGTAGTGATTTAGATGAAATGGAAAATGATGCAGAGGGATTAAGTGGTTCAGAAATTCAAGAATTACATTATGCACAAAAGAAATGGAATGAATTAATGGATAAATCTCTTAAACATTTAGATTCAAATTATGAATACCATTTATCAGATAAAGCATTAATTGAAAATGCCCAATCTAACGATTATGAATTTGATGAAGATGGGGATATTGTATAATGAAAATCCAGGAATACATTTTCAATACAAAGTTAAGTAAAAAACAATTACTGATATTTCCAGTAATCCTTATTGTATTATTTACATCAGGAATTGTAGGTGGCCAATTAGATTCAAGTATAATTTTCATTCCATTAGCAATTTCATATGCACTTGTTGCACTATCATTTGTATTGACTAGAAATATCGTATTTCCATTAGGATTGTTTCTAAGTTATAATACCATAATTCTCATCATACAAGGTAATGTGCATGATTTTGGAATTCATTTTGGATCAACATTGATACAATTATTATTCATTGTACTGGTGTTTACACTAGTTAATCACTTTGATAAAAAACCAGATACAAAAGTTTCAAGATTGGATTTCATTTCTATAGCAATAATCACAATACTATTAACAGTAAGTAGTGTGTTTCTTATAAATTGAAAGACGTACTAAACCATAGGCCATCAATATTTGATCCTACTTTAGCAATTCCAATTGGACTGGTTTTCATTTTATTCATTGGTATCTTTGATGCAACTTTATTTGATGGATATGTAAAAGCAGATAATGCACTTTGTTGGTCAGGTAATGATTCACCAGAATGTATTGCGATTTGGGAAAACTTGGGATGTGAAATTGGTGATCAAGGATGCATTACAAAAGATTATCATGATATTCAACTAGCAGTAGTTTTATTATTTGCAGGATTTATGTTTGTAATTCGTGCAGGTATGGGAAAAATGGGTGGTTCCAAATCAAATCCAATGTTGTTTTTTGTTTCAGGAATGTGGTTTTTCACAATGATTGCAATGTTCTATACTGGTTGGGTGGATACTCTTTACTATGCACTAAGAGGTATTCCAATTCCAGATGAATTACCCTGGTTAAATGATCAACTCTTAACATATGCAATGCAATGGTTTGGTTCAGTTGAGAACTTTGAAAGATCTGAATTATTCCTACTCAACTTTTTAGGATTAGTTGCAATTGCAGGTGGGTGGTTTAAAATAATATACATTCACAGAAAAGTAACAGGAAGAAAAAGAAAAAGAAAATGAACCCACTAAACTATTCAATCATCATTCTGATCATATCAATTATTCTACTAGTTCTATTCTTTAATGGTGTTGTAACTGGAATTGTTTTATTTTCCTTTGCAAACTTTACACCAAATGGAATCATATTTGCACCTGATTGTGGCTCACCTGATGATACTGGTGATATTTGCTTTGATGCTGATAACGTTGGTGGTGGTGAAATACTGAACTGTTTACATGGTGGTGCATGTCCTGCAGGTGTTTCATTTGGTGCAACTGGTTCAGAAACAGAGGATGTTACACCAGATTCAGATCCAGATGCAGGTGATGGTGGAATTGTAGCATCAACATTTGTTGATAATACTAAAGATACAGATGAGGATGGAATCATTGATGCACTTGATCAATGTGTACTTGAAGCAGAAACAGTTAATGGATTCTTAGATGAGGATGGATGCCCTGAATCAACACAAACTCCAACTGTAAATGAACCACCACAAGTTACAGTGGAAAATGTTTTGATTAATCCACCACCACTAACTGATGAATTTCTAGCACCAGAAACACTAAGTTCATCTGCATCTGCAGTTAATCTTCATGAGGCAGTTGATTCTGTAATCATTCTAGTTATCATAGTTATCATTGGATTGATCCTGGCTCTAGCAGGAATCCTAAAGAAGAATTTAGGAAAGAAGAAAAGATGAAACATAATTTAAAAGGAATTCCTGGATTTGATAAAAAAACAATAATTTATTTTACTCTTAGTCTAGTTGCAATTTTTGCATTTATTGCATATGTACATCCATTCATAGAACCAGAATTTACAGTACAATGTGTTTCTGCAGAGGGATGTAACCCTAAACTAACACTGGTTGAATGGATTACTCAAAAATTATCAACACCATAACTTTTCTGCAGTACCAAATTACCCTCAATTACAGTAATGATTGCATCCAACATGACTTTCATACGAGAACTAACGTAGGTAATTGTTGAATCATTATTACTGGCCTGGTGCAATTGCCAGGTTTATTTTTCTTAACCATACCTTTTTAATCTATTAATTTCTGAGGTTCTTTATGAAAGGGCAACTGATCCTGGGGTTGAGTGCTTTGGTTTTCATTTTATTCTCAGTAGATGATGTATTTGCCCACTCTGGACATGATGATGAATCAGAGTTTAATTTTGGCCATTGGTGGCAAGATGCCAGTGCAAATTTTGTAGGTCTTTTTTCATCTGATGCAAAAACTGCATTAATCACTGAACATTTAGCACAAGCACAAGCAAAAAGTGAGAATGGAATTTCTGATGCCATTGAATCACATGATAATGATATTAGAATAGCAAAGAAAATTAAAGAATTAGATGATGGTGTAAAACCATCAGTTACACAATTAGTTACAGAAGTAGCATTATCTGGTGAGCTAACACAAATCAATGATTTACATAATGATTTCTTGGATTACAGAAGTACCTGGTTCAATGATTTCCAAATGCCTGATTATAACAAACTAAAAGATTTTGAATCATCTATCAATAATTTAGATCTGGCAGAAAAATATTGTCAAAACATTATTGCAACTACTTTGATCCAAGCCAGTCAACCATATACTGATTACATCCAAAATCAATGTCCTGCATTAGAGGATATATCACCTGATCTTGTAATGTCAGTGTTTGATGGTGTAGAATCAGAGGAATAGAACCTTGAAAGGCCATTGGAATAAAATTGGTCACTCATATCTAATTTTTGGAATTATATTTGCAGTACTTGCAACATTAAATATTGTATTGCCTAACAAAGATCCAACTAATGATCTATACTCATTAATTGTAGGAGTAGCATATTTTGGAGTTAGTGCATCTTGGTTTACATTGTATCTTAGATGGCGTGGATTGATTTTTAAAAAGAGGAAGTAAAATTGAACAAGTACAAAAAATTAGGCATTGAAATTCTTTTAGCCTGGTTGATTCCGTTTATTGTTTTAGCAGTAATTATTCCAATGATAGCACCAGTTGATTTCTCTACAGAAAAATCAATGATGTTTGTTGCAGTATTCTCATTAATGATTGCACTTTTCATAATGTTGTATGTAAAAGATATTGCACATTCTGGCCATGCGATACTATTACTAGGATTCTTAACTTTCATATGGTCATTCATTCAACTCTATGGTGCATTTTCATTACTAGGAAAAGAAAAGTGGTGGACATTATCAGAAACAGAAATTGGTTTGTACACATTTTTAGGAATCATTGGTATGCTTGGATTCCTTGCAGGACTATCTGATATTTGGGGATCAAAATACTTTATCAGATGGAATCCATTTAGAAAAAATAACAAAGGTGGTTCTGGTAGAAATTGATTGATCTAATCTGGAATTTCATATCTGAATTGCCAGTATGGCTAATTGGAATCATTGGATTCTTTATTGCAATGTCACCATTCCCACTACCAAATGAAACCTGGATGGGATTCATCAGTGCAATCCAGGGTGATTCTATTCTACCAGTATTATTCCTGGTTGCAGGTATTGGTGAATTCATTGGACATTCTATAATTTTCCTACTCTCAAAGAAACATGTTAGAAAAGTAACTGGCCTAAGTAGAACTGAAATGAAAGTAGAACACTCATTTCACAAATTTGGCATGTGGTTACTTTTGGCATTGCCAACATTATCCTTTATGGTTCCACTAACAGATATTCTTCTTGTTATTGCAGGACACGAAAGGGCACACTATAGACGTATTGTATTTCCATTAGCAGGTGGTATCATTATCAGAACTATCTTAGGTTTTCTATTCCTGGATGCAATCATATGAAATTTCTACCACACAATCTAGCAAAAGAAAAAAAGAAAAAATATGATCTAATCGGATATGTTGCAGTAGTAATTGGATTAACCTTTGCAATTCCTCAACTAATTGAAATCATTGCCACTGGTTCTGCAGGTTCAGTTTCAATAATCACCTGGACTGGATTAAGCATATCTGCAGTATTTTGGTTAATCTATGGAATATACAGAAAACTAACTGTAGTGTTGATTGCATATGTAGGGTATTTCATAATTGATTTCAGTATAGTACTGGCAATAATATTCTACAATTAGACACCAGGTTAAAGTACTATGCCCAAAACAAACCTACATGGAATTGAAACTAGATCTTAATTTTCAAAAACCAAAGGATTTCCAACTAACTAAAACTAAATTTTATCAAATCATTGCTCACACATTAATTTACATTCTAGGTGCCATCTTAATTTCAGCATTTGATAATATGATACCATCTTTTTTCAATGGATTCATTATTGCACTTCATTTATCATTAGTACTAGTAATTATAATGTCATTAGCAGATTATCTTGATTTAATTAGATTCAGAGCCAAAGAAGAACGATTCACAAAATGTACCATATGTGGCAGATCTGATAAAGTAGAATCATATGAAAAACTCAATAGTAAAGTTGTAACCAAAGTAAAAGGAAGTACTGAGGATTCTGGATCTTACAGTGAAAAAACAACTGTAGATGATACTAACAAACAAAAAATCCCTGCCTCACCATTTCATGGAATCATTATTTTTGATAAAACCATATGCAATAATTGCATAACTGAAATTCAAAATCTTAGGATGTTGATTAAATGAAATCTTTTAGAATCAATTTTCCATCAATTGCATTAATTCCAGTAGCGTTATTTTTCATGTTTCTACTAACATTTTGGATCTCAGATGGTATGTTTGTAATTGAGGCACACTATCAAGGCTATGATGTTGCAGATGATATGTATGAAATAGGAAATCACAAAGTAATGAAACCTGATCAAGCCAGGGATGGTTCTTGTTACGTTATGGAAAATTCCACCAAAACATTCTGTAAATCTGATTATGGGATGATGGGTTGGAAACAATGGTTCACTACATCTGAACACCAACAAATAATTGACAAATTCCCTACTGTACAAATAGAACCAGATAACCAAGTTATCCTACAGAAATAGACACCATCCTTAAGTACAATATTTTATTCAAATTAAGAATGGAAAATGATGAAATTCCAATCAAAGATCAAAATAGAGTTGATCATGGTATAGATGTACATATGGCAAAAGCAGGTAAGTACATTCATGACAAATTCCATCATGGTAAAGAATCATCAAGCAAATACATCCACGAACATACTGCAAGATTAAGCAGATTGTTTCACACTGTAGATGAAATTTGGGCTATGTATGGCAAAAAAAGATGTACAACTTGTAATGGATTCGGATTTATCAAAGAATAATCCAATCATTTCTTTTTTTTAGACACCAAAGTTATAAAGTAGTAACAAAGTATCAGGGTATTGGCAGATACAAAAACATTTGATCCAAAGCGATTAGCAGATAAAATTGCAGAACTCAAAGGAAAACATTCTGATTGGGATGCTACCAAGTTAGAGAAAACTGCAAAAATGCAACTTGGTAGAGAGGATAGTGATGCTAAAACAAAGGCAGAAAAACTAGCCAGGGAAACCAAAATCGCAGATGTAATCAAATCAAAAAATCCAAACATCAATGATAGTGATTTGGCCAAAGAAATCAAAGATACCATTGCAAAAGAGGATCATGATGCTAAAGTAAAGAAAGCAGATGATGAGGTAGATGTAGCCTACAAGGCACTATTTTCAGCAATCGTTGCAAGGGCAAAACTTGATACAAAGGCAGTAGAACTACCAAAAGATGTTCAAACAGCAATAGATGCACTAAAGAATTCAAACCTTTAGTGATCTTTCCTTTTTTCAACACCAGAATTAAATACTATGATCAAAACAATTCATTATGAAAACATCTGATAAACAATTTTGGTTTGCATTTATGCCATATCAATTATCTTTTCTAGCAATCATGCTCTACATGGTATTTACCTATCAACCAATTGAAGTTATTGTTGGTGGTATTGGATTATCTATCTTAATTGATATTCCATTTGTTTGGATTATGAATAAAAATGACGTTGCAGAAAGAAAAAATCAACCTATTGGAAAAATAGCCTGGTTAGCAAAATTAGAAGAACCAAGTGAGGAATCTGGCTCATCAGAAATTAGATTTGAGTTACCAATAGGTTCTACAGTTCAGGATGTAAAAGATGAATTGATGAAATTAAAACTATTTGATGGTTCACAAAGATTCTATGAACAAGATGTGAATCCACCATATCTGCATTTCATCAGAAAATTAAACTAGCAATTTAGACACTAATCTTAAATATTTCCAAAATAACACAACTCTATGAGTACTCAATTAATTCAAGAAATGAGTAAAGAGGAATTACTACAAGTTGATCCAAAAACATTGGAAACACAACTAGTTAGACATGGTGATGCATGGCTAAAACCAATAGATAGTATTCCTGATAGTGCAAAAGTTCTTGATACAGATGTTTTGTTACAAGGTAACGAACACACACATACAATAGTTGGTAGTGCCCAAATTCTACAATATGAAGATCAAACATTTGTAGATTCTAAAGGTGCATGGTTGGATCATTTCCAACATGGTAAACTACCAATTCCACCAGGAATGTATGAATTAGATATTGAAAGGGAATTAGATCTAGTAGAGGGCACAAAAAATGTCGTCGACTGAATCTGATACCACTCAATCTTTTTTATTTCCTATTACAAAAAAAATAAACAATGATAGAATCATTACTGAAACAACTAAATTTACTGCAAAGAAAAGAACACTAGTAAAATCTATCCTGGATAAACTATACGAATTCTACTCACATCCACCTGAAACACTAGATACAGATTACATAAAAAAACAAGTTAATGGAATGTATAGTGATGTAGATTTGATGGCACCTGAAATACTATACTGTAAATCCCCAAATGAAATTACTATTGTAAAACCCAAAATCCAAAAATACTATACTGATATTGCAGAATCTACCTTTGAATTAAAGATTGTAAATCAAATTAAATTCAAAAACTTTGATTTTTCACAAGAAATTCAGGAACAATTAGATTCACTAAAACAGAAATTTGTTAGAGAGGCAACACATAGAGAATTTATCATTGATTATTATCGCAGTATTTTCTCTAAAGAAAGGGTTCGTGGCCATATCACACAAAGATATTCTCATCCAGTAGAATCAAATTTCTCAATGCATATGAGGGATTCTATAAGGCAATTCGCAGATTTACTACCAGGTAGTACATTTGATTCAAGATTATACTCTGCATTATTATTAATGTATTTGGCAGATGATCCATTTGCAACAAAGATAATTGGATTACTTACCAGTGGAATATTTTCATTTGGTTGTTATGAAAAACACATTGTTTTACTCTTATCACCTAAGCTAATTCAAAAAGATGATCAAAGTAGATTACATTCAACTGATTCACCTGCAATAATTTGGCAAAACAACACCAAAGAATATTATTTCTATGGTGAAAAAGTATCTGAATCACTATGGGAAAAAACAGTTAGTGGAAAAATAACATGGCTTGAAGTAATGAGTATCAAAAACATTGATCAAAGAACTGCAGTAATTGCAGTAATTGGTTCTGAAAGAATTCTTGAAATGGCAGATGCAGAATTAATTGACAAATCAAAACGTGGAAATGAACTATATCGTATTATAATTAAAAATGAGGATGCAAGAAATACAATAATTCTTGCAGTAAAATACAAAGATCCATCAACTGATAGAGTTTACATCAGTTTTGTTCCAGGAATAGATGATAATAGAGATCCAATTGAAACTGCAGATCATGCAATGGCCTGGAAAGGTGGCATTACCAGATATGAATACGCTACACTAAAAATCGAATCTTAGACACCATCCTTTAATACAATAATTCCCTCATGTCATTATGAAAACACTATGCCAGGGATGTTTTGCATCCAATGTTGAATGTAATTTGATACAAGGAATACCACTTTGTGTAGAGAAATGTGCAAAACCAAAACCAGAACCATGTAAATCTTGTAACAACAATCCAATGGCAGATACAACATGTAACACATGTGGGATGAGTGGATAAATTGGGTGCCCATATTTCATTTGAAGATTGGGAAAAAGCAGTAGATACTCAAATACAAGAAATGGAAAACATGAAACAATGGTATCTTGATTATAGAATGGGATCTGGAATGACACCAATGCTTGAAGAATTTGCAGGTGTAATGGATCATGACATTGCCAGGATGAAATTAATGAAACAATTTGCTAAACAAATAGAGCCAAAATCATTATTGGGGAAATCAAGATGAAAAAACCTACAGTAACCATTTATCAGAATGAAGATAATCTAATAGTTGTATTTTCACCAGTAAATAATGATGGTGTTAGAGAATATAGAGGGGCATCAGTAAGTTTTGAAAATAATTGGAATGATGGTGGTGCATGTGGAACATCATTTTCAAATAAAAAAGAATTAGATAAACATCTAAAAAAATTCAATTACAAAAAGAGAGGTACATTAGAACTAAGCAATGATTATTGTAGAGAAAATCATACTGTTAAATCAATTAAAGGTAGGCCACATGGTGGTACTGCAACTTGCATGTTACCTCTAAAACACAAATCCAAACATCAAGGATTTGTTGGTGCAGTAGATTTTGGTAAAGGTAGTATATTGGTGAAATGGTAATGGATTCATTAGATGAAAGATTGCCAATGTGTTCTAACAAATGTGGTAGACGTACTGATTCTGCAGATGGGAAATGCAGAATTTGCAAAAAATCATTTCCCTGGATGAATTAACATGGTAAATTTCAGTGACAAATGGGATAAAAAAGAATCAAAGAAAGATACCAAATTAGCCAAATGGACAATGAAAGTAGTTACAAAAATAAACAATATCCTTTATCCTAAAAGAATCAGAAAATTCCTCAAAGATAGAAAAGTTGTTAGAAAAATTCAGAGATTTGTACAGAAACATATTGTAATTCTAAGCATAAGGGAATGGTATTTTGTTCAAATTGTTGCATATGCCAATGCCTGGTTCTTTGCACCATATCTACTAGAGCATTTCCAGATTTTTATGGTTCCACATATGCTTAGGCCAGATGTTACAGTGAGTGCATTACAATTTCCAATCAACATTGCTACAGTAATCGTTTGTTTGTTTCTTGCATTTTCAATTGATGATGATTCTGATGATGAGGATGATGATGATGATGCACCAGAAGATGATGGTGGAATTAGAATTACTGCAAACAATGAGGATGAAAAGAAATGAAAAAGAAAAAATCAATTTCAGATGTATTTGATGAATCACTACACATGCATAATCTACTAGATGGTGAGAAACTAACATCTGAATCAAAGGAATTAACTAACCAGGAAAAGATGTTGGAAAAAGCAAAGCAACAAGATAAGGTGTACTACTGATGGGTGGATGTGGATCTTGTGGTACATCCTGGATTGGCAGAATAGGTGGTTGTCCTAAAAAACCCCATGATCAATGTAGTGTTTGTGGTGCAGTTTATCCAAAAAACCATCATGAAGAAAATCCAATTTGTGGTGCATGGGCAATTTACAGAAACAAAAATTTCCCAAAATATACTGCAGAAAAGAATCATCCAGTAAACAAAGGTAGGGATAAATTCAAAGTACATGAAGAAACTGTAGATAATTACTATGCAATGATTGAGGGAACTGGAAAAGAAATCTGTAGTGGCCTGATAGTACCTGCAGAAGAATACAAGCTAATCAAAAAACATAGAAAGGAATTATCAGATTGAATGGATTAATTGTACTAGAACCATATGCCACTCAAATCATCAATGGTGAAAAAGAATTAGAGTTTAGAGATAAAAAACCACCAGTACACAATAGAAATATTCCAATCTATCTACTATCTGGTGGATTTATCCTAGGTAAAATCAAAATATTTGGATTTGGAATTAGACATAATCCTGGTTCCAAATACTATTGGCGAATCAAAGTACTATCAAAATACAAAACAAAAAGAAAATACAAACATCCAAACGGTGCCCAAATTTGGGTAAAGGATGTTGGAACCAGGAAAGTACAAACGAGGTTGGATTGATGGCCACTAGAACATTGATTAAAGTTACTGCAAATCATGCCAATCATATTAAATTTTGTAAATCATGTAAAATTTGTAAAGAGGAAAGTGTAGAAAGAATTGCCTAGAAAATTTCCTTGTTGTGGTGATTGTGGTACCAAACTAAATCATGTTAACACCAGTACAAAGTCACCTGATGGATACCAGGTTAGAATCTATGATTGCCCCAAATGTGATGTAACTATTTTCAGAATCAAACAATCAGTCACAAAAAAAACTGTACCAAAGTTTTGGAAATATGTTTATGATTTTTCATTTAATTATATTGAAAGAAAGTAAAATACCGATCCATGTACTAATTACTCACAATTGATTTTCACTTTTTTAATTTGATGGGGGTAACATGGCCAAATGTATGCCAACTATTGATTTTTCCTTTTTTTTCAGTCATGATGATTATTTTTTAATTGCATTTTGAAGACAATTTTTTTCTAATTGTTCCTGGCTCAAATATTATTTTTTTAATTTTGTTACTGGACTGGTAGTAAAGGGGTTGCCTCTCATTCCTAAACCAAAATTAAATTTGTCAAAATAGTCACCAACCTTAAGTAGTAAAGTAGTATCAATAGAATCACAATGCCTGAGATAGAAATAACAAAAGATAGTTTCACATCATTTTATCCTGATTCTGTATCTGTAACATTTGATGATACTAAATTTACCGTTGATGATATGGAAAAGCACCTATTACAAAATCAAATTGTTGTTAACAGAATCAAGATGATCATCAAAGATAAAGAAAATGAATTAGAGATTATGGAACAAAACTATCCTAATATTGATTCTGAATCTCACAAATTACATCATTCATGGGTGGCAAAATTAGATAACATTGACATGTTCAAGGCGTTGATTAAATTTTGAAATTAAATCCTAAAAATCTCTACATCAAAAAACATGGTGATGGATATTCTGTTTGTATTGAAATGCCTGATAATTCAAGAAACTATCTACATAATCAACCAACTGATCTACCAATGGCAATAATGATAATGCAAGATTTTGATGGTGATTATGATCTAGGATTTCATAATACTCAGATAGTAAAAGACAAAGAATATTTTAGAATAACTTTGATCCTGGATGATGGTAGAGGAAAACCACAAACATTCCATTCAAGAAAACTAAATTTAACTGATGTAGTTTCAGAATACCAATCAATGGTGAATCCAGAATGAATGTAATCTGTGTAAAATGTGGTGCTAAAAGTGAAACTAATTTAGATCCATCTGTATTTCATTGTAGAATAGATGGTGGGGATATAGTTGAGGATAAATCAAAATGAAATGTTGCAGTACTCATGCACAAGATTGGATCGCTTATCCAGGAAAATTTAGAATGTTCAAAGATTTCAATGATGAACCATGTGAAAAGAAATTTGCTAACCAAAACATTTGTGGGGAACCATCACTATTTTCAATAGATCTGCCAAAGGATAACAAATAATGCATCTAATTGGTACAATCCTATCTTGTTTGGCTCTAGCAGGTGTTGGATACGTTGGTGTACAAGATTACTATTCTGATACAGAGCTATACAACATTACAATACCATCAAAAACAACACTAACTGAAAAATCTGATTTTGAAATTAACAGATTTGATGGTGGGTATGTAGAGGAAATTAAATTAAGATTAACATTTCCAGTAAACATGGGGGATAGAAATCTAGTTGAAAGATCCATATCATATAGCCATCCAAATTATGAAGAACTAATTACAAGAAACAGTACTCACAAAACACTATCTGTAATCAACCTGGATTATTTTGAACCATTAAGAGTAGATTTTGAAACAACTGATCCATATGATTGGAATAATATAGTATCAATTCTAATATTTGGATCATTCATTTCATTCTTTTTGGTTCTATCACTACTACACAAAGAAACAAAAGTTGAGGAAGAATCAATATGAAAAATTCTAACTAATGATGCTGATAGAGAAAAAGTAATTGAAACAATTATCCAATCCATGCTCAAACATTATATTGAAAAAATAGACACCAACCTTAAGTAGTAAAATACACTCAATAGATCTACTATGAGTGAAAGATTAACAATAATGCTAAACAGTGACATTGCAAAGAAACTAAGATCACTACAAGCCAAGAAAATTAAAGAAACATCATCAACTGTATCATTTTCAAGAATAGTAAATGAAGTGTTAGAAAAGGGATTGAAATAATGGTTGAACATCTAGGTAACAATCATGAGCTAGCAAGATTTGCAGTAGAAATGAAAAAAGAAATGGATGCACATAAAGATGAAAAATCATCTATGAGAAATTGGAAATTATACAAATCATTATACCAAAATAACAATCCACAAATCCTTTTGAGAATAAATAAAATCAGTGAACTAACAGATGATTATTTTGTTTCATTTGTAGCACCAGAAAAAGGAATTGAAATACTAGATAAAATGGCAAAACAACATGTGCATATTGCAAATTATGCAATGCTTAGTTGGCTAAAGATCCAGGAAGAAATTAAAAAAATGGAATTGCAATTAAAATGAAACCATTCTACAAATTAAATTATCTAAATAAAGAGGCAATTGTTTCTAAAACAGATGCAGAACAAGCATTTCAATTAAATCATATTGCAAATGAATTACATAGAAAAAATGAGATTTCAATTCGTGCTGAAACCTGCAAAGCAATCCATAATGAAATTCTAATTACAAATGATAAAGAAAAAATAAAATTACTCACAATAAAATTACATGATGCAGTAATGGAGTTGCAAAATCAATGAGTGACACACAAGGTTCTGGTCATTTCAGTAAAGGTTCACCACTAGATGATGCAATGCAATTTTTAATGAAACATGAGGGAATTTATTTTACACCAGTAACACTATCTGTAACTACTGGTGTATCATATTTAGCAATCAGAGGAATAATTACAACATTGAGAAAATATGATTGTGTAATTGATTTTACACTTGATGAAAGAACTGATCATCCTACAGTATTCACAGTTGATGCAGATTCAAGATCAAGATATTATGCGAGGTTACGAGATTGAAATTCAAATCACAAACCAATATTGCTAAAGAATACATGGATAAATTATTAGATAATGGTGTTGATAATAAACAAGATTTGTATGATAAAACAGTAGATGAATTAAAACTACCAAGGCCAACGGTTAGAAGAATTGCTAGAGATTTAAGAACTGATTACCTGAAAAAAATTAATATATTAAATGAGAATGTAAAAAAGGAAGATAAGAAATGAGTGATCCAGAACCAACAACAACTAACAAAATATTCTACATGATTGGATTGGCAATTCTTATTGTTGCAGTACTGGCAGTTACATTTTATTTCATGTTTCCTGCAGAAAATGTTGTACTTGAAAATACAACAATGACTGATAAATCTGGAATCAATGGAACCTTTGCAGGATTAAATGTACCATTTCCAACTATAGATAATGGTTGTCTAACTGATTTTGATTCTTATTTAGAAATTTATCATCCTGAAACTGGCTCTGGTTGGATAACATATGGTAACTATACTGAGCTAATGGATCTGATGGAAACATATTGTGGTACATCAAATGATGATTTCATGCTTTTAAGATCTACACAAACATGACAATATCCAGGTGCAACAAATGCAATGGCCTGGGATGGAAAGATGGTATTCCTTGTGTAAATTGCAATTGCAGAGGGGTGGTATCTGATCAACTATATGATGATGAATTGATTCATTTTGATAAATCTAAACTAAAAAATCTGCCATGAGGTGTATTAGATGTGGCCATTATCTGAAAACTTTCAAACAAAGAAATTATCATAGAAATGAGGAATGTCCAGTACTGCATGGTGTAGTACCAAAAAAACTAGATACCTTTCAAAATTAGACACCAACCTTAAATGACTGATCTGAATAATTCACTCTATGAGTATTGATTCTAATGAAAAATTCATAGACACAATTAACCAGGATAAAGTAGTAGTAGATGTAGCAAAGCAATATGGTGTAGCCCCAAAAGAAAATAAACAACTTGGCACATGTCCTGATTGTGGAAAAGATGTTTTTGAATTAGATCCACATGTAGAGGAAACTTTAGTTATTGTATTTGGTGATGGAACTGGCCACACTAAAACTAATTTTCACCATCTGGATGATTGTTGGAAATTTGATGTAAAATGAGAGATCCAAGAATTAGATTATCATATGTACACTCTATTAGATTAAAAAAAAAATTAGATGCATGGAATAATTTATCAGATGAAATAAATTATCACAAGAATCAAATCATGATGATTAATTGTGCAATCCAGGCAGATAGAGTTTTTGCAGTATTTTGGATAGGTGTTTATCTTGGTGTTTGAACCATTAGAATATGTTCCTGGTACAACAAAGGATGCAAAAATAGTTAATGAAGAAATAGCCAAAATGAATAGAACCTTGAAAAAATTATCAGATGCATTTGATGATGCAGGTGAAATTACAAATTGAAACCATTCTATCTACTAGCAATAATTCCAATAGTTGGATTAATTACACTGGCCACACAATACAATCCAGAGGTAGAATCTGCAATTGGCAATAATCCTACTGCAAAGAAAATGATTGGAACCATCCTGGATTCAGGTGCAATGGCAGTATTTGATCAAGCAATAGATGCACCAGTTACAGAATTTATTTACAAAGAAACTGAACAAATTATTATTGATTCACTATCATCATTACAGCTAAGGCAATTAATCAACCAAATTCCAGATGGTGAGTACAAAGATTACGTTACATCCCTAGGTGTTGCAGAACAAATTGCACTGTTCACCAGGATACAAAATGAAACTGAACTAACTACTCAGGAAGAACAAATTTTAGAGGCAATGGAAAAACAAAAATTAGAACTTGCAGGTACCAATCAAACACAAACTGTAATCAAAGAAATCAAAACATCTGAACTAACATTAACTGCAGAGGATAGACAAACTGGTGTAATTAAAAAATGCAAGGTTGGAAATCAATGTGATATTACTGGAAAATTTGTAGTTGTAGATATTGGAACTAATGAAATAGTTAGTCCACCATATTCTGTATTTCTAACAATTGATTGTGATGCATTAGACTGGTGCAATCTAAAAGCAAAAGGTGTTCAAGAAGTTACAGAAAATGATGGTACCTGGAAATATTCATGGACTGTAGCAGGTAATGAACTGCCAGGTAACTATGATATTTATGCAAAGGCATCAGTTGAAAAAGATGGAATCACACATTGGGTTGATGGTTCTGGAATAGTTGAGGTAGTAGAATAATGGAATCTGCAGAATTCATAAAAAAATTCTCAGAAATGACATGGGAAGAAATCATTAACATGTATAGAGATTGTAAAAATGAAAATATCTTAATCTTTACACCATTTGTTACTCATTTTAAGAGAATGAAATATGTACAAATTATCAATCTCTACAAAGAATGTAAAAAAAACAGTGAACCACAAACATTTGATTATGAGAAAGTATATCTAAAAATTGTAAAATTCTACATGGAAAAGAAAGACTATACTAAAGAACAAGCAAATGAAATTGCAACAATAAAGACAAATGAACAGCAACTAATATGGAAAAATAAAAATTGATACCACCAAAGTATGAATGGGATGGATACATTCAAGGTTGGGTTTGTGGATCATGTGGTGCAGTAGTTGGTGATAAAAATATTCATAATGAATTTGAGGAAGCACAAACCCAAATCAAAGATACAATGGATCAGATCCAAAGAAAACAAAAATGAACCAAGATAAACAAGTTCTATCCTGGATTCAAAATTTAGTTAATGCTAAGATTTTAAAATATGAAGAAATTAATAATGAATTAGTAATTACACAAGGTAAAAATTATCACAAAGCACCACCAGAGTTTAGATCAATGTTTGAAGAAACAGGTCACAAATTAAACAATACTGATTAGATGATCACAATCCGTTAATTCGGTTGTGGTCATTTCTTGGTTATCACCTTTTCTGTTGGTTTGTAATCTGCTAATGAATTTCTCTTTATCGAGTATGACCAATGACAGTTAGTGCAGTTAAAATGAAATGATATTGCATCATCAAAATGAATTTTATAATGTTTTGTTTCTTGTGTAAAATGATTACATCTGTCACAATCTACTTTCAATATATCATTTTCAATTCTAACATTTCTTGATTTTAAATCCCAAGCGTTTTCAAACGGTTTTGGTGATTTTCCAAATGGTAACATTAGGCCTTACCATCCGAGTATTTTGTTATTGGTTTTTTGAATACTAATCTTGTGCCATCTAAAGCATTGGCATATACTGTTAATAATTCATAACCCTCATCAATCATTTTATCTATATGTGGAATATCGTTATAACTTTCCATACTTGCCCATAATACAACAAAGTGTTTACTGTCCATTTTTCTATCACATTTAGTAAACCATTCATTATGTTTTTCTTCATCTGTCTTTTTTGGTTTTGAATCTTTAAAGAAACCCATTAGGCATTACCTCTCAAGTGTACTGTTATCGGCAATTTATTTAGACATGAACCACAGATATATTTCTGAAAATATCCACACCCATTTTCAGTTAAATCAAATGATAATTTACAAAATACACAATATTTTATTAAAGGTTTTTTTGCTAAAGCAGTTCTTAAATCCATATCATCAAGTAAACCACTCATTATAATGCCACCATAAATGAGTTTAATTTCTCATGTTCACATTTACCATCTTCTGACCAAAATCCATGTATGCAAGAATGTAAAAATTCTATAACTGTGCCATATCCTTCTTTTTTTGTAGAATATAATTTTCTATATGATACAATTTGTCTGATACCATCTGCAAACCATTCTTTGTCAGTTATGATATTTTGGTATGTTAAATCATGGTCAGGAGTTTTTAATTTAATTTCACAACCATCACATTTCTTACCTTCATGAATTTGAGATAAAAAAAATTTTTGAGTATTACCACAATTAGGGCAAACTGTTTGACATGGATAGTTTGTCATTGGGCATTACCTTCTATTTGATTTGTTGTGGTGTTTCCTGTTCTATTGCTGAGTAAATGAATTTTAAATCCATTTGGGTATTTGGAAATTGACGTTATTGAATAATGTTTTATCATTACTAATTCTCTAAATGAAATATAATCAGTTGGGATGAAAACATCATAACTTGAAAATTGACCAACGCATATCGTTTCCTTATTTCTAGTTACTATAATATCATCTTTATTCCATTTTCTACCGACACAGTGAATGTTGTGCCATATTTGTTCTTGAATATCTACAAATTCATTTGTTTTTTCTTTTCTAAATATTTGTATTAATTTCATGTCTTAGAATAAGGGATTACACTTTTTAAGTATTGTTATCATAACAACACTCTTATAGTTATCATAACATTAACTAAGGTATGAAAGAACAAAATATGTGCTACTCTCCTTTAGGTGGACATTTTGCAGAATGTGATAAATTTGACAAAAATGGTAATCATAGTGTAGGTATAGGAAAAGCAGTTGCAGATGTAACTTATTGGAATCAATCACAAGGTAGAGATAATGAATTTACTTATCAGATGTGTAAAGAATGTACTGAATGTTATGCTATGATGACTGATGAAAATGATTATGAGGATAACGTTGTAATTAAAATTGAATATTATGATGCAAAAGACAAATGTAAGAATTTTGATAATACAAGACAGATAATTTTTGTAGAGAGTGAAAATTAATGGCAAAAACAATTACTTTTGAAGATGTAATATGTCCTGAATGTGGATATGAATTTGAAACATCAAAGAAAAAAGATATTCAATGTTCTCAATGTGCAAAGAATGGTAAAGGTACGAGGTTTGACTTATGAGTGACTATCAACAATTACAAACCACAAACTATCTTTCACCATTCCTATTTTATAATAAATTCCTGTTTTGGTTAATTAGACTTCAACCATTCATTAATGAAACAGGTAGACCACCAATGAACGCTGATAGTTTTGTTAGGGCATTTAGAATACAGTATGGTTGTGGTCTTAGAATATCAGAAGTATTGAATCTAAAGAAAAAAGATATTGATTTGAATCATAGATTGCTTACAATCGCTAAACCAAAGACAGGACACAGAAAGAAATTCAGAACTGATGGCACTATAATTGATAATATCAAAACTCAAAGAACCACAATTTTACCTTATGATATTGATATGTTAGAAAAACAACTTGATCAAGTATCTGACAATGATAAAATATTCAATGCTAACCGTCATGTAATGTGGCAGTATGCTAAAGATGCAGGTAATCTAGCAGGGTTGCCAATAGGTGAAATACAAGATGAAAAAACTATTGATGGAATCTGGACACATCTTATGAGAAAATCATGTAGTAAACGAATGAGGGATATGGGTGCAAGTCGTGAACTTGCTATGGTTAAACTACGTCATGTAAACAAAGATGCCCATGATGCTTATGATAGAAAAGACATTAACGCATTACTAGAATGGGAATCACAGAATTTCCAGATGGTGAGTAGCAAATGAAAACTCTTTGTATAGAACCAATTACATTAGCATATTTACAGATAAACAATGAATCGTTAGCCTGTGATTTTTCAGACTTTCATAAGGCAGTAGAGGAAGTTTTAGATAGAAAAGTAATGACACATCAATTTGGTTCAAAATACATATTGATTAAAAAAGGAATGTATGAACCAATGTCTAAAAATATGAATTTGAATTTATGCAACGAAGTAATTAAAGAAATAATTAATAAAAAATTTAAAGAATATTGTACATTACAAAACTTTGGGAGTGTTAGTAAAGAATAATGGCAAGTCAATATTGTGTATCATGTGAAAGAGAATGTTGTAAATTAAAACTAGGTCAAGACCAAGATTGGAAAATTAGATTAGAGCATTATACACCTGAAAAAGTTGGTCAACTTACAGGTATTGATTCACCTGCAATGTGTTCTGATTGTGTAAATGCTAAAAAGAAAGGTTACAAAAAATTCTTGAATGGTAAACATTTTAGTTTATCAGGAAAATTACTAATGTCTAAAAAACAAGAAATTGAATCATTAGAACTAGACATTGAGAGATTGGAAATTCAGCAAAGTGAAATTCAAATTAAACTAGATAGAAAGAGAAAGGCATTACAGAACTTTTCAACTAGTGGGGGAAAATAATGGCATATTGGAATTTAGAAGATAGAGAACCAACCATGAAATCAAGTGTCGATAAGTTATGGTTTTGCTTTATGTTATGGGATAATTTTGAGAAAGAACAGAAATGGGCACAACAAAATAAATCAACGGTGAGTAGGAAATGAATCAAGAAGCAAAGCAAGTTTATTCAATGATTTTGATTATAACATCAACAGGATTTGATGATACAATATGAAAGCATGTCTAGTTTGTGGTGAGATATTCCAGGATGAAACTGCACTAGTTGAACATACAAATCTAAGGCATCCAGATGAAAAACAAAAAAAGAAAAATTCATTGCCAGTAAAGTTTGGTGTAATTCTAATTATCTATGGAATTCTACAAATGCCAGTTTACATTTTTGTTATCAAATTATCATATGATCATCCAACCTGGTTCCAAGCATTAGAATCCACCAGTGTACATCCTGGTTTAGTTTTCTATGCACTAGGATTATTGATGGTATCAGTGGTAGTTATGATTGGTGGGATTGCTCTATTACTATCCAGGGATGGGCAAATACCAGATGATTTGTAACTGAATTGTTACAAATCAACTCACACCTTTTATAGAATTAGAAAAAACCAACCATGATAACTTTTGACAACAAAAAAATCTCACAAATTAGCATATGGGTTAGGAATACTTGGTACAATCATTGTAACATTATTCATAGCCTCAAACTACAGTGCATTTGTAGGTAATGACGTAAGTTCATCTGCAGAAGATTTAACCAATAAATTACTCGGTGGCGACACTGATACCAAATTTACTGGTGGATTGTATGATGATGATCTTACAATGCAAAACCTGATCTCTAACGGTTTGAATGGTACATCATATACTGATTCAACACAAGTTGATGTAAAGTATAGTGCCAAAACTGGTGGTGGTGAGGGCGTTGCAGGTGAATATGAATTTCTAGCAGAATCAACTGGTGGAACTATTGATATTCCAACACGTCTACTTACAGATAACAAAGTATATGCTGAACTTGTAATTCCATCAGACCAACCACACTTGGTTGACATTGAGGGAACCACAACTGCAAACGTTGATCTTGTAAAGAACGTGTTCTATGGTGATTTAGATAAAATCGGTGCAAAACACTATGTGTTTGGACTAGATGTATCTGATAAACTACAAGAATCCGATCCTGCAAACCAACCAAAAGAAACTTTTATCATCAGATTATTTGGTGAGGGTTCACTTGCAATAACTGCAGGTGCTACTGCATCAATTGGATCACATCCAACTGGCGACAAAGAGGGAACTTTTGAATTTGATCCAACATTTGCACTCAACTCAGAAGCAGAAACAATAGCTAAACTAAAAGTTACTGTCAATTCTACATCAACATCACTATGGTCAGATAATGATTCTAGTGTAACCTTAACACAAGGTAAAGTTGGCAACACTAAAACTTGGAACTTGGGATCTGATTTCTTAGAATCTACAAACTACTCTAGTAGTACAAAGATCTATGAAAAAACATTCTCTAGTACAATTGATGGTGGTAACTTAGTCTATGTTCCATCTTCTGGTGGTAAGAAAATAGAGGCTACACTCAACGTAGGAACAACAATGACTAGTGCAACTGATGCACTATGCTTTGAATTAGAAATTACAACTGTTAACGCACAAGGTACGGAAACAACAATTTCTGATGATGTTGAACTAACTGCAGATTCAGTTGGTGACGAGTGTTCAGTCTAGGGCTAAAACCCACACTTTTTCTTTTTTTATTTTAGACACTAACTTTTTACGTTACTATCATTACTAAAATAATATGGAAAGTGTTGTTGAATCAGATAGTATTATAGTACAAAATCAAGAACTTATACTAAGTGAGGATTCTTGGAATCCTGAAAATATGACTGAGAAGCAATGTCGCCATTGTTACAAAAATCTATGTCAAATTGAAGTAACACAAACTGAGAAATATTCAGATTTGTGGGTGGCAAAAGATGGTAGACTATTTGAAATGAATCAATATGAAACATTTGATCTAGTAAACAGTAACTTAGACACTGAATGTAATGATTCAGGATTAATTAGAGATAGATTAGATTGCAGATATGGTGATTGGAAACTTTCACAAGATGCAGAATTAATTGATCTCTATGAATCATACTATGGTTACACACCATCTGAAATTCAAGGTACTGATGGGGGATTCAAATCAACACCAGTTGATCAAGACGGTATTGACAAAAGAGAGTTAACAAAATCAGGAATGAGTATCTTTGATACTGTATCCTAAATTTTTTTCTTTTTTCTATTCATCATTTTTAATATTTTTAGCAGAATTAGAATTTTTTACTATGGGGCATGAATCAAAGGCAGTATCAATTGAACATGATATTACAGTATTGATGGTTTGTACAGTAGATCCTACAATATGGACAACAATTAGAGTTTGTTAAAACTTATTAGATTCTAGTACAATCAACAATGGAGCTATCACCTATAGTGCCATACAATTGGAGTTGTGTTATTCCTGGTAGGTAGGAAATCTGCCAGGGATAATTTATTTTACCAAAGTCTTTAAATCACATCAAACTATCCAAATCTCATTGCCTAGGAAACAGAGATCAGTAATGACACTACTTACTGATGATCGCCCTGCCTTAGATTATTCTAATTTCATTCTATTTGGTATCTCAGTAATTGCAATACTGGTGTTTTTCCTAACATCAATTGTTGAATGTGATGCAAAACAATTCTGTACAACTACCATCTTTCTAACTACAGGTACCATTTCATTTTTAATGCTTGTTGTACTTGGTATCCTGGTCAAAAAAATAGATCTTAGAGAGGGAAAATTAAACTCTATAGAATTTTTCTACATGCAAAGATTAACTCTATGGAAACTTGGCTTGGTTCCAATTGGTTTAGGTTTAGTATTCCTGGTTTCATTTATTGCAGTAGAGAATAATTCCCCAATTGCAGGTATTGCAGGTTCAGGAATTATTATGATGACAATATTTTTCCTAACATCCTCAGTAGCAATTCCAATTCTCATTCATGGTTTTTACAATGCAATAGTAGTTTATCTCAGAAGTGGTACTGGAAATACAGTATCAGGTTTAGCAACATCACCAATCAATGTACCTGAAATCGGATATACATTATTCAACCAGGATCTATTAATCGAAATGGCCACTCAGATACTTTTAGTTGCCCCATCTGAGGAATTACTAAAAACATTCATGGTAGCATTTTTTATGATTGTGTTATCGTTAAAGTGGGCACCAACCTGGTCAGTGAAAATTGTTTCAGGATTACTATCTGTAGGTGTGTGGGCAACATATCATACAGTAATAGCAGTATAACTCAGTAATTTCAACCAATCCGTTTATTTAGTATTGGATTCTGATATTGTTAGATTGAAATCAAAAGGTAAATCCAAGAAATTCAAATTCAATCCTAAACATTCATTGTTAATTCTTACAATTTCAGTTATTCTAGTTGGTGGTGTCTACATGGGATCAAATGAAGTTAATGGAGTTTTGTTTACTGTAACTGATACAGTTGGTGATAGATCTGTAGCAGATGTTGATTGTTGGGGAAAGTCTACTGATTCAATTGGTGGTGAGGAAATTGCAAAATCATCTTTTCTTGCAGGGCATCCAACTTTTGATTTTGTAACAGTAACATCTGAAACTGATACAAGTGAAACAACAATCCAACATGATCTAAAACAAAGATGCACATTTCCAACTGGTAATTCAGAAACTACATCATTACCAATTGTAGTAAAGGCAGGTTCAGAATTCAAAGTTTCAGTTTATGCATATGAAAAAGGCGTTGATGCAAAACAATTAGTTTTTACACAAACCAAAAAAGTTCAATCTGATGTAGAATTGTTTTGGAACACTGAGGCAACTTTTCTAACATTTGATGTACCACTAGAAAATATTGTTGATGGATTAAAAATTGGAAAATACCAAGCACAAGTAGAAATACAAACTGAGGGAACTGCAAAGATGTACTACAAAGATATTGTAGCATCTGATGATAGTCTATGGAAATACCCATTTGAAAATAATGACATTAGAACATTCTTTGATTTCCCAATAGATAAAAAAACTGGCAAAGTCGGTGGAATCCAGGATGGAACTGTATTTGATAAACCACCAATCAAAGATACATCATCAAAATCAAATGATGATATTACAGAATTTATTGAATGTGCAAAAATTATGAATACTGAATGTCTATTCAATGAAAAATTCAACACCATCTGGACTGGATTAATAATCTTAGGTGCAGGTGTATTCATTGTGGAAAGGAATAGAGAATAAAATTGGCCAGAGGAAAAAAAAAATCTAAATCAAAGGCAAAATTATTTTCAATCCTAGCAGTAGTAATAGTTGCAATTGGAGTTGGTACCTTTGTTACATTCCAGGATACAGATGCACCATATGAAAAAACTATAGAAATTACACAATTATCATTCACTGGTGGCAATTCAAATAATGAAAACGGTGCAGTATATGCCAAAGTCAAACAAACAACATATGCAGTTGATAGTTCAGCAAAAATTTTACTTTCTGATGAATCAACTGGTATTGAGGGAAACCCAATACTACCAACTGCCAGTATTGTTGATCCATCTACTGGTAAAGATCTAGCATCACTGATTGCAATTCCAAAAATCTGGTTTGATTATCCAACTGCATGGAAACCAGAAATTACTTTAGATCCATCAACACTTTATGTTACTGTATTATCTCAGGATGCAAATGGAAACTGGAAACAAACAGCACAAAAATCATTTACAACATTTTCATATAATTTTAAACCAGGTAGTCCAGAAGTTTCAATTGGTTCAATTGGAATTCAAGCATCTGATATTGAAAGTAAATTGCCAAAAGGTACCTACAATTCACTAAACAGAATTTCAGTACATGGTGATCTTAAAATGCATTACACTACAGCACCATCTGTTACAATGACTATTCCTATTGGAGCTAATGATTTGAAATCATGGTACACTGGTGTGATTACTGCAGATGCACCATTAGATACTGATGGTGATGGAATCATAGATGCTAACGATCAATGCAATACAGAAAAAGAAAACTTTAACGGATATGAGGATACAGATGGATGTTTTGATACAAAGCCAACATCTGATCCACCAGTAGTTGACAATCCTACAGTTAATGAACCAACTGGAAAAGAAACATGTGAAAATGGTGGTGGTATCTGGTCAGGTAGTGATGCAACAAATGGTGTATGTACAACTGTAACATCTAACAATGGTGGTACTGGTACTGGAACTGGCACTTTAACTATTCCACAGGGAACATTTGTAGTTGTAGACTTGGAAACAAACTACCAGGATGGATCAAAAACTCATGAGGCATTTACAACTGATGATTCTGGAATCTTTGATGTAGCCTTTAACAGCATTGTTGATTTATCATCATCACATTCAAAAACTTCTGCATCTGGTTTCATTTATCGTGTATATCTAGGTACATTTGGTGATTCATTACAAGGATTAAAAATATCAGATAGTGATCTAAAATTCACTGGAAACATTGACATTGCCAGTAAGGATCTCTTTGTAGGTACAAAGATTGGAACTGGTGGTACAACATCTGAGGCAAAAACACTTACACTTGCAACTGATGGTGGCCAGGTAGTTTTCAAAGGTATCCTGGTATCTCAAGCCACATTTACATCAGTAGACTTGCACAATGCAGTAAATAATTATGATGGAATTGAATTGGTTCCATCTGGTTCATCCAGATCATTTGATTTTGATGTTGATATTGATGGTGCAATCACACTAAAATCAAGTAGTGTAAGTTCATCAGGTACTACTACAGGAACATTATCTGGTGCATCAGTTTCATATTCTGGCTTAACTTTGATAAATCAAGTAGCACCAAAAGGTTCTGGTAGTGGAATTTACAATTCATTCAGTGAGGCAGAATCAGCATGTGGTGGATCAACTAATGTTAAATCAATTGGTGGTGGCCAATACCAATGTATCAATAGTGGAAATGGTTTGACTTGTGAGGATACTGAATATGTTGCAACAATAGAGGGAACTGAAACATGTTTACCAAAAGGTGCTACATGTGAAAATAATGCTGAACTTGTAAATGGTGAATGTCCTAAACCAATTGTAACTCAACCAGGTACAGTAATTTGTACAGATGCATCTGATTCTGGAAAAGGTGGATTCCCTTGTGAACAAGAATATAGAGATCTATGGTGTAATGGAACTACAACATGTGAGGTACCACCATCTGCCACTACACCACAATGTAATGATGCATCATGTCTACCAGTAACAGGTGATGGTGATGGTGATTCATGTACTGATCCTAATGGTAATGTATCTATTATCAAAGCAGGTGTTTGTGTAAATGTAGATCCAACCAAATCTGATGGTGATCCTGGTGATTTCTGTACTACTGCACAAAGTTGTATTGAGAAACAATTCAATATTGATCTTAATGATCCAATGACATTAGGCGTAATTGTAGTTGGTGCAATTGCAGGACTATTTGCAGTATTGAAAAAGGATTCAAAGTATTCACCAATTCCTGCAAGTAGAACACAATTTAGTCAATAACTATACCCACTTCATTTATTTACTATTCCTTTTTAGAAATACTAGTTGCCAAAATCCAGGAAATCAAATATTCGTAGGAAATTATTGAGTGCAGTATTATTAACAGCAATTATTGGTGTGATTACAATTCTAACTGCACCACCCGAGTGGTATTCTAATCAAAACATATCTACACAAAGTGTATCAACAACTGATCAAGAATTAATTGATCAAACACTTGGCATATTTCCAAATTCAGTTGTAGAAACTAATGTAATGTTTACTGCCACTGATCAATCTCTAATACAAAAATTCCTGGATGAAACAAACAGTCCACTTGGTACTGAAAGATTTGCAATAGAAACACAAGTAGCGATAATTGACATTAATGATAATGTATCTACAACATCAACAATTACATCCGTACCACAATCATTATCCATAGCAGATGAATCTGGTAATATTATTAATCTGGATACTGTTCAAATTAGTCTAAAAGGAATCTCTAAAGACAAAGAAAAATCACTTAATGTTTGGGGAAAAATCAAATTCTTTCTAAATGATGATATTGTAGATGATGGTGACAAATACTTTTGGGGATCGGCATCAAATACAAATGAATTACAACTATCAATTGTTGACAATCTAACCT
>ENA-OREN01000755-OREN01000755.1-marine-metagenome-genome-assembly--contig:-NODE-755-length-43557-cov-3.579600_pt1 | contig 43557 bp, 46 predicted proteins | sample MGYA00248624_ERZ508555 | MGnify/ENA primary metagenome ERZ508555 (study PRJEB26222, sample SAMN06267773) | marine metagenome | isolation source: Saanich Inlet, British Columbia, Canada | place... | reverse complement strand
ATTGAAATAATAATTCCAGGTTCAGATATTAAAGAAAAATATTATATTTTATACAAGAATACAAATAATGATGATATAAACTGTGGACATATAAATATTTTAATTGATAAAAGAAAAAACTTACATCTTAATAAATATTTAAATAACACCCTAATTATTGGAGAAATTATTACAATAAAAGGCCCATATTTAGATAAGAACTTCCCTCCTTTTCCTGATAAACCAACTTTATTTTTATCGCAAAACATAAATATTATTAAAACATTAAATATTATAAATGAACTACTAGCAACTGGATTTGATCACCCTATTATGCTTATAAGTTATTTTGATGATAAGAAAGATATACTTCTAATGGAAGAAATGCATAAGCTACAATTTCTTTATAAAAATTTTTCGTATAAAATTACTCTTTTAAATAAAGATACATCAAGCACAAGTCGTTTTTTATTTGGAAGTATTGCAAAAAATATTAATAAAGTTTTTCCAGACCTAGGACTACATTATATATATATGAATGGTGATAATCAATTCTTAATTGAAATTAATAAAAAAGTAATTGAATTAGGTTCAAAGGAAGATAATATTTATACAGACAAAAATAATTAATTTATTTTTTTTCTTCATAATCATTAGATATTTCTATATAATCTGCATCTGTAATATCATCACTTTTATCGTTTAGATTATTTCTATTTCTAAATTTATTTTTAAAAAATTTATAAATATAAAATAAAGCTATAAAACCTATGAGAAAAATACCTACAAAGAAACCTAAAAACAATACAATTGATATTATTAATAGACCTAAAATAATTCCTATACATCCAATATTTTTCCTTAATGGAAAGGCATAAAATTTATTTTTATTATTAAATTGCATCTAGTCTTTCATATTAATCTAGTTTTGAATATATATCTAAGTAATAATCAGAATTACCTAAAAATGTATCTAATAATGTTAATCGTTTAAAATATTGTCCAATCTCCATTTCTTCTGTAACTCCCATGCCACCATGCAATTGTATTGCTTCCTGAGCTAATTTTTTTCCACCAATACCAATATGAATTTTAGATGCATAAGTAGCTTTAAGAGCAGAAACATTATTATTGCCTTTTAATGCTGCCATACTAGATAATGAGTTCATTTCATCGCTAAGAATTAACATTTCAACTGCTCTATGTTGAATGGCTTGGAATTTACCAATAGCTACTCCAAACTGTTTTCTAGTTTTTATATATTCTAAAGTCATCTCATACATTTTCTCCATTATACCAGAGGCCTCTGCAGCTAAAGCAATTAAGGTTTTATTTATTGTCTTTTCTATAATTTCATAAGAGGTATTTTCAGTACTAATAAGATATGAGTCTGAGACTTTAACATTATTTAGAACTACTTCAGCTGCTTTAAAGCCATCAACAGTAGGATAATCTTGCATAACTAAGCCAGGAATATTTTTTTCTAATAAAAATATTGATATACCTTCTTTATCAAATCTCTTTCCACTAGTTCTTGCTGTAACTAATATATAATCAGCTTGTGCTGCTCCTAAAACAACACATTTATGTCCATTAATACTCCATTCATTATTATCTAAAGTAGCAACAGTTGTAATATCCGAAAGATTAAACCTAGAAGTTGGTTCTGAAAAAGCAAAGGAAACTTTAGAATCACCAGAAATTATTTTTTCTATTATACTATCCCTTATTAAACTTTTAGGACACAAAGATAAAATACCTCCACTTAAAATGACCGTGCTAATATAAGGTTCTATAACTAAACCTCTTCCAAAAGCTTTCATTAAAATCATTAGGTTTATTAAGTCTCCTCCAAACCCTCCATCCTCTTCTGTAAAAGTTAAGGACAACCAACCTAGTTCAGAAAAAGTCTTCCATATAGATTCATTTGAACCATTATTATTTTTTATAGTTTTTCTTCTATTCTCACTAACATAAGTTTCTAAAATAAATTTTTCTACAGAATTTTGTATTAATTTTTGATCTTCTGTTAAAGATAAATCCATAGTAATATCCCTATTTAAACATTATAATTCAAGTAGCATTTTTGCTAAAATATTTTTTTGAATTTCATTTGAACCACCATATATAGTCGTTTTTCTTGTATTAAAGTATTTTGGTGCAGCAGCAGAACTCCACTCAGGTCCAATTAATGCCTCATTATTACCCATATCCATAGCGTTAGGTTGATAAGCATAAGCATAATAGCCACTAGCCTCTAAGACTAATTCTGTAATTTCTTGCTGAATTTCAGAACCCCTAATTTTTAGCATAGAGGCTTCTGGTCCTGGAGGAATACCTTTAACATCATCAGAAATACCTTTTAATTCTGCATACTCCAAAGCTTGTAATCTTACATCACATTTGGTCACTTTATCCATGAACCTATTATCATCTCTTAAAGATTTATCTCCATTTATGTTTAAATTTGCTATTTTTTTAACTTTTGCTAAAGCCTTTTTTGATCTAGATACCGCAGCAATTGATGTTCTCTCATGTCCTAATAAGTATTTTGCAACAGTCCAACCCTTATTCTCCTCAAAAATTAAGTTTTCTCTGGGAACTTTAACATTTTCTAAATAAACCATGTTGACTTCATGGCCCCCATCTAAAGTAATAATAGGTTTTACAGATACGCCAGGAGACTTCATATTTAATAACATAAAAGATATCCCTTCTTGAGGCTTACAATCTGTATTTGTTCTAACTAGAAGAAACATCATGTCTGCATATTGTGCAAAAGTAGTCCAAGTTTTAGTACCATTTATTATATAACCATCTTCAGTTTTTTCTGCTTTTGTAGACAATGAGGCAAGATCTGATCCAGACCCTGGTTCTGAATAACCTTGACACCACCAATGTTCACTAGATAATATTTTTGGTAAATATACTTCTTTTTGTTCTTGAGTCCCAAACTTTATAATAACTGGAGCAACCATTGTTACACCAAAAGGTAACGCTGATGGAGCAGAAGCTGCACCACACTCTTCATCAAATATATACCTTTGTGTAACACTCCAACCGGTTCCTCCATATTCTTTGGGCCAATTAGGAGCCATCCAACCTTTATTATTTAGCTGTTTTTGCCAAGCAACTAGCTCTTCCTTCGATAAATGATGACCATTGTCCATTTTACTTTGCGTATTTTTATCTAAGTTTTTGCTTATAAAGCCTTTTACTTCTGCTTTAAACTTTAAATCTTCCTCGCTAAATTCTAAATTCATATTAATAACTCCATTTTAATAATTTGATAATGAATTATTAACAATTTTTAATCTTTTAGCAATCATACTGCAACTATAAATATGTAAGATTAAATTTATTATACATATATTTATTATTAAAATAGATCTTAAATAATAACCCAGTTCCCCTCTTGTTGCTGGGTTATGTTTAAAATGATAGATTAAAAAATATTATTAATTATTAAGTAAAATATATGAAAATATTATTAATAGAAGATGACTTATCAACTTTATCCTTTATTAAAAAAGGATTAAATGAAATGAACCATATTGTAGATTCTTTTTCTAATGGAAATGATGGGTTAGATGCGGGATATTTAAATGAACACGATGTAATTATATTAGATAGAATGCTCCCAGAAGTAGATGGACTTACAATAGTTACAAAACTTCGAAACAATAAAATTACTACACCAGTACTTTTTTTATCAGCATTAGGAGAAGTAGATGATAGAGTTAAAGGTTTAAAAGCTGGTGGTGATGATTATTTAGCAAAACCCTTTTCTTTTTCGGAATTACTTGCGAGAATAGAAGCATTAAATAGACGACAAAATCCTAAAAGTCATGTAGATATATTAAGCCTCCATGACCTTGTATTAAATAAACTTAATAGAAAAGTTACAAGAAACTCAATTAATATAATTCTTCAACCTCAAGAATATAGATTGTTAGAAGTTCTAATGGAACACTCCAATGAGTTAATTACTAGAACAATGTTATTAGAGAAAGTATGGGATTTACACTTTGATCCTCAAACAAATATAATTGATGTCCATATTAGCAGATTAAGAAAAAAAATTGATAAAGATCACGACGTTCAATTATTAAAAACAATTAGAGGTGCTGGATATAGCATCCAATATAATAAGAAATAACTAATAATGTTTTTTAATTATTTCAAAGCATTAACTGCAAAAACAGTCTTAATATTCTCAACATTTTTTATCTTTATTCTTATAGTTTTAGCTATTTCTGTATATGAATTTACTTTAAAGGTAATGGAGAAAGAAAATAATAAAGTTATTAATATTGAATATGAATATTTGATAAACACATATTTAAACTATGGAACTCAAAAATTAATTGTCACAATTAATCAAAGATCAAAAAATCAAAATACAGCAATTTACTTAGCAACAGATCAAATATATAATAAGTTGGCTGGTAATCTAAACTCATGGCCCCAAGTAGAAAAAGATAGTGAAGGGTATATCAGTTTTGTAATAAGTCGAGCGCTAGGTTCTGAAATTATAACTCATACAAGCAGAGCAAAAATAATAATTTTCCCAAACGGAACTAAACTATTAGTAGGAAGAGATATTCAGCCAGAAATTTTAATTTCAAATGCATTAATAAACCTTATTATATTTACTATCATATTTATAATTGTTGCTGCCATAATTGGTAGTGCTCTGTTAGGAAGATACACCCTAACGAAGGTAAATATTCTGAATACTGCTATACAAAAAATTACTGATAATGATTTAAATGGGAGAATAAATAATAAAAAAATTAATAATGAATACAAACAAATTTCTACCAATGTTAATAGAATGCTGCAAAGAATTGATGAATTAGTTGATAATTCCAAAAATATTTCTGGGAGTATTGCTCACGACTTGAAAAAACCCCTTACTAAATTAAAAACTAATCTTGAATTAGCTTCTATTAAAGTTAAAAATAAAAACAGTATTAAATTTATAGAAGATTCAATTATTGAAGCTGACAACCTTATAAAAATTTTTAATGCTTTACTAGATATTGCTAGTTTTGAAAGTGAAAAAAAACAAGACTTTAAAGTTTTTAATTTATCTAAGTCCATAACTTCACTTATTGAAATATACGCACCTGTCTTTGAGGATAATAATATAAAACTTAAATCTAATATTAAGAAAAACTTAAAATTATTTGGAAATAAGATATTATTAACACAAGCTTTTACGAATATATTAGATAATTCAATTAAATATGCTTTAAATGCAAAGAGAATAATAGAAATTAATTTAATAGAAACAGAGAATAATATTGATTTAGAATTTATTGATAATGGGGAAGGTATAGATGAAAATGATTATAGCAAAGTATTTGATAGATTTGTAAGATTAGAGAAAAATAGGCAAACTAATGGCAACGGATTAGGATTAAGTATGGTTAAAGCTATTGTTAAACTACATGATGCAAATATTTCTTTATCTAATAACAATCCAGGTTTAATAGTGAAAATACATTTTACATTTAATAATTAACTAATCACATGACCTCCATCAACTCTAATGATACTTCCTGTCATAAAAGATCCAGCCTCTGAACATAATAAAAGTAATGCTCCATCTAGTTCTTCTGCATTACCAATACGTTTTTGAGGAATTAAATCTATTGTTTCTTTACCCTCAATTGTATCAAAAAAGTTTTTATTTAAATCAGTTAATATATAACCTGGAGCAATAGCATTAACTTGAATATTATATTTTGCATACTCATAAGCCAAAGTTCTAGTAAGATGACTAACAGCAGCCTTAGAAGCGCAGTAAGAGGATAAATAATTGCCTAAAACTTTTTCTGCAGCAATTGAAGAAATATTGACAATTTTTCCAGAAGATTTTTTATTAACTAAATATTTTGCAAAAATTTTAGAACACAGGAATACACCTCTTAAATTTGTATTCATAACACTGTCCCAATCATCCATAGTGGATTTAAGGGAAGATTTTGAAATTGCAATTCCTGCATTATTAATTAAAATAGATACTTCACCATATAAATTATCTACTTTTGCAAATACTTCATTAACTGATTTTTCATCATTAACATCCATACTAACTGTTAAACATTCTCCACCAGATTTTTTAATATAATCCTCTGTTTCTTGTAACTTAATTTTATTTCTAGCCGCTAATACAACTTTTGCCCCCATACTACTTAGAACATAACTAAATCTTCTTCCCAATCCTCTTGATGCTCCTGTAACTAATACTGTCTTATTTGTAAGATTAAATTTTTTTAAAATACCATTTGAAGCATTCGTCATATCTTATCCTCTATTTATTTTAAATATTAAATGTGATACATTTATAACATTAAATTAATTTATAATTAAGGTTTAAAATGATAAAAATTGATATTATATCAGATGCAGTATGCCCTTGGTGCTTTATTGGAAAAAAAAGATTAGATAAAGCTCTAAATACTTATAAAGATTATAAATTTAATATTAATTGGCATGCATTTCAATTAAACCCTACGATGCCTACAAATGGTATGGATAGAAAACTTTATTTAAATACAAAATTTGGAGGAGAAAATAGAGCAGAAGATATATATAAACAAATTGAATTAGCTGGATTATCCACAGGAATTGAATTTAATTTTAAGCAAATTACTATTATGCCAAATTCTTTTTATGCTCATATGCTAATTGAGTATAGCAAAGAACAAAATTTACAGAATAAAATTACTGAAAAATTATTTACTGCTTTTTTTTTAGATGGGAAAAATATCGGTGATATTAAAGTGTTAATGGAAATAGCAGAAAAAAATAATATAGATAATTTTACAAAAGAAACACTTAATCATAGAAAAGATATAATAGAAAATGTTAAATTGTCAGACGAGAGAAGTAGAAATAAAGGTGTGAGTGGTGTACCCTTCTTCATTATTAATGATAATTATGCTGTCTCAGGAGCACAAGAAAGTGAAGTTTTTGAAAAAATATTTGAAACATGTTTATTAGAAAATAAAATTAATTAATTAAAAGCTTTGCTATTTCTGATGTCAAATCTTCGATTATATCTAATCTTTCATCTATTGAAGACCATTTATAAAACAGTCCTATTTTTTTATCCGACCTTACTTTAAGGTCTATTTTATAGCTATGTAACCAAATTATAAATTTTTCTGGATTAATATAGCCTTCATTTATAAATTCAATTGTAGCACCATTAATACCACTATCAATTCTTTGTATTCCCGTTTTTATACAATTTCTTTTTATTTTCAATACTCTAATTAAATAATTTAATTCTTTAGGAATAGGACCAAACCTATCTATTAACTCTATAATAAATAACTCAAACTCATTATAATCTTTAATATTGCCTAACCTTCTATATATCTGAAGTCTTAGGCTTAAGTCGAATATATAATTTTCTGGAATTAACGCAGGAGCTTGAAGGTTAATTTGTGGGATAAAATCGTTAATAATATATTTTTCACCTTTTATATCAGATACTGCTTCATTAAGTAATTGCTGGTACAAACTTATTCCAACTTCCTTAATTTGTCCTGACTGTTCATCACCTAATAAATTACCTGCCCCTCTTATATCTAGATCATGTGCAGCTAAGCTAAAACCTGCGCCAAGACCTTCTAAAGATTGGATTGCATGTAATCTTTTCTCTGCATTTATTGTCATTTTTTTATTAGTGCTTAATAGAAAATAAGCGTAAGCACGTTTGTCTGATCTACCTACTCTTCCTTTTAATTGATATAATTGTCCTAATCCAAACATATCAGCTTTATATATAAATATTGTATTTGCATTAGGTATATCTAAACCATTCTCAATAATGGATGTAGCTATAAGAATATTAGAAATTCCTTCATAAAATTTCATCATAGTATCTTCAATATCCTTGCCAGGCATTTTACCATGAACAATAGATATCGTTGCATTATCAACCAAATCTATAATTTTATTATGAAACTCTTTAATATCTTTTATTCTTGGGACAATACAATATACTTGGCCTCCTCTATGGATTTCTCTTTGAATTCCTTCCTTAATATTAAATTCATTAAAAGGAACCACAAAAGATCTAACTGGCAATCTATTATCTGGAGCGGAAGCAATAATAGATAAATCCCTAATTCCAGATAAAGCCATATGTAATGTTCTAGGAATTGGTGTAGCTGTTAATGTAAGTATATGAGCATTATGCGTAATATTTTTAAGACGTTCTTTCTGAGCGACTCCAAACCTTTGCTCTTCATCTACTACAAATAAACATAAATTTTTAAATATTATTTTATCAGATAATAAAGAATGTGTTCCAATAATTATATTAATTTCACCATCTTTTAAACCATTTATAACATTTCTTTTATCTTTTTCACTTGTGAGCCTAGATAGGTGAGAAATTGTAATCTTCTCACCTGCAAAACGTTTTTTAAAAGTGTCATAGTGTTGTCTGGCTAAAATGGTAGTTGGTGCAATAACAGCTACTTGTGAATCAGATTTTATGGCAATAAAAGCAGCTCTCATAGCAACTTCAGTTTTACCAAAACCAACATCCCCACAAACTAACCTATCCATAGGTTGTTCTGAGTTAATATCTTTTAAAACCTCCTTAATTGTTTCTAGTTGGTCTTCAGTTTCATAGAATTGAAATTTAGAAACAAAGTTTTGATAATCATCTATATTACAAAATAATTTTTCTGCTTTTCCTAACTTTCGAGCAGAAGCAATTCTTACTAATGTCTCAGCAACATCTCTAATTTTCTCTTTAACTTTTTTCTTTTTATTGGTCCATGTTTTACTACCTAATTTATCTAATGTAGCTTCAGAATTTTTTCCACTAAATTTAGTTAAAAGATTTATATTTTGTACAGGCACAAGTAGCTTATCATTAGATAAATATGATAACTCTAGACAATCATGTTTAACATTATTTATTTCAACTGTTTTAAGTCCATTATATTTGCCCACACCGTATTCAATATGAACTAAATAATCTCCTGTAATAAATGCTTCTGCCTCTTCCATCGCAGTTTCAAGCTTTTTTTTCTTATTTTTACGAGAATAAATTTTTCCAAAAATGTCTGTTTCTGAAATAACTATAGTGTTTTCTATTTGAAAACCATGATCTAAATTAGTAATAAAAAGTGACACGATATGATTATTCATTAAATTATTTTTAGACCAAGAACTTCCAAAATCAATATTATAAAAGTTTTCTTTATTTAATTGATCTGATAGCACTTTTCTACTTCCTATAGATCTACATGCAATAATAATTTTATAATCAGCATCAATTTTATTATTAATGTAAATAATTAATTCTTTTAACAAATCTGAAGAATTAATATGCCTATTCAACCAAAAATTAGGAACGGTAAGGCCATTAATATTTTTTTTTATGTTTGGGCTTTTAAAAGGAGAAATATATAAAACTGCTCTTTGGCTTAAATATTTATTAAGTATTAATTCATCTATATAAATGTTATCAGCGGGAACTGGTTTATAACAATTTTCAATATTTTTGTTTATTTTAGCTTCTTGATAAGTTAAATCTCTTGATTTATAATAATCCCTAATATCCTCAAAGCGCATTTTAACAAATTCATTAAATGATGGATCTAATACAAAAGAATATTGATCATCTAATATTTCAAAAACTGTCTCAAGTTTATTATGAAACATACCTGCCCAATGTTCTAATCCAAGTGGCCTTTCATCTTGAGAAATTAATTGATATATTTCATCTTTAGTTGAGTTAATACCAAAAAGATTTCTGTAATTTACTTTAAATAGATTTATATTTTTTTCATTTAGTAAAATTTCAGAGATAGGAAGAATTCTTACGTCTTCTATAGATTCAATAGACATTTGAGTTAAAGGATCAAAAAATTTTATACTTTCTACTTCTTCATCAAAAAAATCTATTCTTATTGGTGAAGAATAGTTGGGAGTAAATATATCAACTATACCTCCTCTAAGAGCAAACTCTCCAATATCCATAACAGTTCCAGACCTTCGATAGCCTGAATTAATAATATTTTTAGTAAAATTGGATAGTATTATTTTTGAAGATACTTTTATCTCCCAAACACTTTTAGGAAAATCTTTAAAAGGAACATTTTTCTGAATTAAAGCATTAATTGTGATTAAAACTAATTGAATAGATTTGGAATCATTACTTAAAGTAACAAAACTATTTATTCTTTCTCCAGTTACACGTGCACTAGGTGAAACATTATCATAGGGTAAACAGTCCCATGCAGGTATTTTGATATGCTTTATATTAGGATATATTTCAGAAAATAATTGAGAAACATTCATTAATTTATCTTCATTTTTTACAACATAGACAATATTCATATTTGGATTATTTAATAATGTATCACCAATTGAAAACACATCTAACCCTTCAACTATTCCTCCTATTTGATTACTAGTATTATCTTTAAAAAATGATTTAAGAATCTTTTAATCCTCGTTTTTTTGCATAAACATTAAATTTATGTCTCAAACTATCAGAAATATTTTCAGGCCATATAATATTTCCTATAAAACATTTATATAAATCATTATCTGACAACGGTATAATATATTTTTCAATTTGAAATATATCTTTTGGAGAAAATTGACTCTTAAACATATCAAAAAAGCCACCCATAAGAATATCCATTTCTTTCATTCCTCTGTGCTCACATCTAAACTTTAATTGTTTAAGCTCCTTATTCAATTTATTATTTCCTTAATACTTTATAAATACTCTTATCTAATTATACTATATAAAGAATTATTATATTTTATCTAGGAGCAAAATACATAATGTCACTAAAAATACTAGAGCCATTATATAAAAAAATAGATACAATAAATGGTTTTGGACCTCATACAGCTAATAAGTTTGAAAAATTATGCGGTGTGAGGTATTTAGATATTATTTTTCACCTCCCAAACTCTTTAATAAAAAGAATTTTAATAGAAGATTTACATGATTTATATTTATTTAAAAGAATTATTATTAAAGGAGAAATTAAAAAAACTTGGTCTAGTTACAAAAAACCAAAGATTTCAATTGCAACTTTGGAGATTAATAATCAACATTTAGATATAATATATTTTAATGTTAATAAACCTTGGTTTCATAAGAATTTTGTAAAAGAACATGAAATAATTATTAGTGGAGAATTAAGTAAAAAAGGAAATAAATGGCAAATAATCCACCCTGATTATGTCTATGAAGGAAATAGCAATTTAAATATACCAATATATGAGACACTCTATCCCTTAACTTCTGGTTTAACACATAAAAAAATTAAAAAAGCTATAATAGAATCACATAAAGCTTTACCCAATTTTAATGAATGGATAAATATTGAACTTCTTAAGCAGAATAACTGGAATACTTTAAATGAATCTTTGCATAAATTACATTTTCCTAACAACATTAAAGATACTAATAATACTAATATATATAGAGAAAGAATTGCTTATGATGAAGCATTAGCAAGACAACTTGCTCTAAATTTAATAAGAAAATACAAGTATAAATCAATACAAAAACGTTTGAATTATAATAGTATACTAAAAAATAAATTAACAAAGAAGCTACCTTTTCAATTAACTAAAGATCAAAATTTAGTCTTAGAAAAAATATATAAAGATTTAAGTTCTCAAGATAGAATGTTTAGATTACTTCAAGGTGATGTAGGCAGTGGAAAAACTATTGTTGCTTTTTTTGCAATTTTACATGTTGTGGAAAATGGTTATCAAGGAGCTTTAATGACACCTACTGAAATTTTAGCTTATCAACATTACAAATTCTTTAAGAAATTTGAAGATTATTTAAATATAAAAATATGTTTATTAACAAGTAAAATAAATAAGGAAAATAAAAATAATATTATTAATGATATTAAAAATGGTAAAGTAAATATTGTTATAGGCACTCATGCAATTATTCAATCAAATGTAATCTTTAAGAATCTTAGATTAGCTATTATAGATGAACAACATAAATTTGGAGTATATCAGCGTTTAGAATTATCAAAAAAATCTCCTAATACTGATTTTTTAGTAATGACAGCAACTCCAATACCAAGGACATTAGTTTTAACAGATTATGGAGACATGGACATCTCAATTCTCTACTCTAAGCCTAAAGACAGGCCAATAATTAAGACAATAAGCGTTAGCATACCAAGGATCAAAGAGGTTATCAATGCTATAGAAAGGGCTATAAAAAAAAATAATCAAATTTTTTGGGTTTGCCCTTTAGTTAAAGATTCTGAATCATTAGATTTAGCTGCAGCTGAAACTAGAGCTAAGTATTTAGAAAAATACTTCCCAAATAAAGTTTCTTTAGTACATGGTCAAATGAATTCAAATGAAAAAGAAAAATCATTATCAGAATTTTCAAATAATGAAAAACCTATTTTAGTAGCTACAACAGTAATAGAAGTTGGTATTGACATACCCAACGCTACTATTATGATTATAGAGCATGCTGAAAGATTTGGGTTAGCTCAACTTCACCAATTAAGAGGTAGAGTAGGAAGAGGAACAAAAGAATCAATATGTATATTATTATATAACCAAAATATTGGAAATATAGCAAGGGAGCGTTTATCTGTTATGAGAGAGACTAATGATGGTTTCATAATATCAGAAAAGGATCTAAAATTAAGAGGTGCAGGTGAAGTTTTAGGTACTAAACAATCTGGTGGACAGAATTTTAAAGTATTAGACATAAATATGCATGAGCATTTAATTCACATAGCAAATAAAGAAGCAAAATTAATTATAAATAAAAATCCTGACCTATCCGGAAAGCTAGGTGAAAATTTAAAAATATTATTATATTTATTTGACCAAGATAAAGCCATTAAATTAATTAATTCAGGTTAAATCATAAATTATTTTTATTTTTATTAATTTTTTTATGTTTTGGAGTAACTATACAACCAGAAATAACCATTTTAATTCCTTCTTCAACATTCATGTCTAAGATAGTAAGATCTTTACGGGGTATAAACAATAAAAAACCTGAAGTAGGATTAGGTGTAGTTGGTAAAAAAACATTAACCATTTCACCTTTAATATTATTTTGAACTTCACCCTTAGTATCTCCTGTAATAAAGCCAATTGCCCAAATACCTTTTCTTGGATACTCAACTAGTACAACTTCACGAAATGATTTTGAAGAGGATGCTAAGACACTTTCAAAAATTTGTTTTAATGCACCATAGACGGATCTAATAATTGGTAAACGTGATATAATTCTTTCACCTAATTTTATTATAAATCTACCAATAAGTCCTGCTGTTAAAAAACCTATAAATGTTAGCAGAATAAAAACAAATAAAAGTCCAATGCCTGGTATTTCAATCGGTAATAAATTGTCATAATGATATTTCTCAGGAATAAGATTTCTGACTTTACTGTCAACAAAACCTATAAAAAGGATCGCTACATAAAAAGTTAATCCAACAGGTGCAGTTATAATAATTCCTGTTAAGAAATAACTTCTAATTTTAGCTAAATAACTTTTTGACTTAATCATCTATAAATTCCATTTTAAACATTAGTTTTTTAAAAATTTTATAATCGCATTATAAGTTTCAATAGGATTTTCTTCTGGTAAAAAATGTCCACAATCTATGCTTTCTCCTTCAACATTTATAGCCCATTCCTTCCATACTTTTACTGGATCATAAAGCTCCTCTACAGTTGCTTTAGATCCCCAAAGAACTTGTAGAGGGCAACTTATTTTTTTATGCAAATCTTCTTCATGATGCACTAAATCAATACTTGCTCCCGCTCTATAGTCCTCACAAGATGCATTTATTGATTCTGTATTAAAACATCTAAGATATTCTTTAATAATATCTTCCGTTAAATATTGATTGTTTGCTCCCCACATTTGAAGTTTTGATCTAATATAGTATTCAGGATCATTACCTATCATAGTTTCAGGGTGTGGATATGATTGAATTAAAAAAAACCAATGATAATAACGTCTTGCTAAAATAGCGTTTGTATTTTTAAAAACATGAGAAGTAGGCACTATATCTAAAACAGAAATTTTTTTAATACTTTCTTTAAAGTCAATTGCCATTCTATGAGCAACCCTAGCTCCCCTATCATGCCCAACTAAAAAATATTCATTAAATCCCAGTTTTTTCATCAATTCGTTTTGGTCTAACCCCATAGTTTTTTTAGAATAAGTAAGGTGTTTTTTATCCGATTTTGGCTTATCACTATCTCCATATCCTCTTAAATCAGAACAAATTACTGTATAATTTTTTGCAAATAATGGTGCTATTTTCCTCCATAAAATATGAGACTGAGGGTAACCATGTAAAAGTAATAAAGGTTCTCCTTGCCCACCAATTTTATAGTTAATATTTACGCCATTAACCTCTATAGAGTCTTGCTTAAAATTATCAAACATAGAAACCTCTTATAATTTTTATAGTATTTATATATAATTTAATTATATGTTATAAATATCAATTATAAACAGAAATATTCTTATGACTAAAGTTTTAAATATTTTATTATGTACCATTATAATAAATTCTTATTTCATAAAGAATTCATTTTCTTATGATGAAGAAGATTTACAAAAATTATTAAAGAATAATGTTTGCATAAATTGTGATTTATCTGGAGCAGATTTAAAAAAAAAAGATTTAAGCGGGGCAAACTTAAAAGGATCTAATTTAAATAAAGTAAATTTATGGAGAGCAAATTTAAAAGGAGCAAACCTTAAAGGATGTTCAATAGAAGAAGCAAATTTAAGAAGAGTGAATTTAGAAAATGCAAATTTGAATAATGTTTCTCTTAGATGGTCTATAATAAGAAATGCAAAAATGAATGGAGCAACTGCAATTAATGCAGACTTTAGAAAAGCTTCAATAAGAAAAACAAGTCTAAAATTAGTTATTTTATGTAATAGCCAAATGAAATATGGTATAGATAATTCGGGATGTGAGACTAATGAATAAAATATTTAAAATTTTATATATATGCACTTTTATTTTATATACTAATATTTGTTATGGCGCAGATATGGCAGGTTATTTGCTAGATCAAGCTATAAAACATTATAATGATAAGAATTATGGCGAAGCATATACAGCTTTAAATAATATAGCACCAACAGGTAATCCAGTTGCAATATATCTTTTAGGTACTATTTATTTAAATGGTTATGGAATAGAAAAAAATATTCAGGTAGCTCATGATATGATCCTATTTGCTGCTGAAAATTTACCCAACACTAATAAGGAACTTGCCGAAGATGCTCAAATGCTGCTTATAGATATGTATGCAAATAGTGAGGGAACTATCAAAAATTACTTACAGGCATATAAATGGGCTTATATAGTAAATTCAACAAATAATAACCTTACGTCATCTATATTAATTAAATTAGGTAATACTCTTTCTGACGAAGAAATATCATTAGCATCTAATAAAGCTAAAGAATTCATAAAAAAAATTAAAAAAAATAAAAATGAAGATTAACTTATTTAAGACTATTTCATAATAGATAATTCAGTAGATTTTAAATTTTTTACTATTATTGCATCTCTATCAATTAAACTTGCAACTTTTGGGCCTATTTCATTAATCCATATATCACTTTTATAAACCTCATTATATAATTTTTCTTTATGAACTTTATTTTCAAAACGTCTTATCCAAATATATGTTTCTTTATCACCATCATCAGTAAAGCTTCCATGAATTACCATCCCTTTAGATACCTGAAAAGGAATAATTGTTTTTTCCATATAACTAATCCATTCATCCATTTTTCCTGGAAAAATTTTATAAGTTCTTAATTCAAAAAATGCAGTCATTATACTCTCCTAATTATACATACTTAAAATATTTAATCTCATTGGTTGAATAAATTCATACCTATTTTTATTAAAGGTAGATAATTTTTCAAACTCTTTATATAAAAACAATTTATTAGAGTTAACATAATCAACTCTATTTTTGTCAATACGTGCTAAAAAAGTAATACATTCATCTTTATCTGTAAAACTTTTTACTTCATCATAGAATATTTCTCTTTTTTGGTACAATTCAAACATTTCACAATTTTGTATTACTTTATAAGCACTATTTCTCACTTTTGTTTCATCATCAATGTTTTTTACAAAATCATGAAAAGTTCCTCTAGCTATAGGTTCAATTATAATAATCAAACCACCTTTAGATAAAGACTTTCTGCATTCCATTAAAGATTTTTCCATTAAATTTTCTGGAATATGATGTAGGCTATTAAAAAAAAATATAAAATCATACTTTCTATTTAAATTATTTATATCCTCTCCTCCTTTGGCATAAAAATTTATCTTACTTACATCTTTGTTTCGAGCAATATTAATTTGGTCCTCTGATGGATCTATACCATCTACTGTACATCCATAATTTAGACACCAATAGCAAAACCAGCCATCACCACAACCTACATCAAGAACAGTTTTATTACTTAATGATATCTCATTTAATAATAATTCTTTTGAATTTACCCACTCAGCCATATAATACCTTTATTTATTTGTTCTTCTTTTGTTCTTATATATACTATAATTCCAATCTAATAGGAATTAATATGAATCATAGTAAGCAAAATAATTTTCGATTTATACATAAAAATACTAAAGAAATAATAAATAAAGGGAAAGTAGTACTTCAAATAGAAAAAAATAAATTTCTAATAGAGTATAAACATATAAAATATATATGTATCCTAAATGATGATAATGAAATATATGCTTGTTATAATTTATGGAATTAGAAAAAATATAATAATGGTGCGGCCAAGAGGACTTGAACCTCCACAGGATTTCTCCTACAACGACCTCAACGTTGCGCGTCTACCAGTTCCGCCATGGCCGCATAATATAACTTAATAGAAATTAACAAAGAAAACATTACCGTCAACTATTAATATATTTTTCAGCTAAAACAATATCCTCAGGTCTATTAATATTGAAAAAAGGGTCAACATCTTTAAAGCTCCAATCGACAATAGAAACATTAAATAAACTAGAAAATGCATCTATTTTCCGAATACCTTTATGTAAACACTTATCAAGATCATCATCCAAAGCTAAAGACCATAATCCAATTACTGGATATATATTTTTATTAGAAGATGCCATAATAATATCCGCATTATGTATACTTAAATCTAACGACATTCTTTGAATAAGATCATGTGGTAAAAAAGGTGTATCCACAGGAACAATAGCTACATGCGTTTTAAGGTTTTTAAGAGTTTTGGCCCATTTAATAGCAGATGATATTCCAGCCAAAGGCCCTGCTCCACCATCTTCAACCATTATATCTTCTATTATAGGAATATTAAAATTTGAAAAAAGTTTAGAATCTCTACTATTTATAGCTACATTAGTAACTTGTTTTTGAAAGTTTTTTATAGCTAATTGCACCAAAGGAATACCAGTAATTTCTACAAATGCTTTTCCATTTCCCCCCAGTCTTCTAGCACTACCACCTGCTAAAATTACACCTGGATACATTTTAAAGTTCTTAAAAATTTATTAGTCATAAATTATCCTCTCTAAACCAGCTAAAGCAACAAACCTTTTACCTTTAGCTCTTCCTATTAAAGTTAAATTACTTTTTTTTGCCAGCTCTACTCCAGCTGCAGTAAAACCAGATCGTGAAATTAAAACTGGTATATTCATTTGAACTGTCTTTATTATCATTTCGCTAGTTAAGCGTCCAGTAGTATATAGAATTAAGTCATCCATATTTCTTTTATTATACCATAACCACCCAGCAATTTTATCTATAGCATTATGCCTACCAACATCTTCCACATAAATTAAAGGTTGGTCTTTTTGGCATAAAACACAAGCATGAATTGCTCCTGCTTTTAAATACAGAGAAGGTTGTGTATTAACCTTTTTTAATAAACCTATTAACCATTTAGTATGAAACTTAACTTTATTATTTAAAACAATTTTATCAAAAATATCCATAACATCAGCAAACATTGTTCCAACAGCACACCCTGATGTTCTAATTTTCTTCTTTAATTTTTCCTCATAATTTGTTTCTTTTTCCGTTCTAACAACAATAACTTCTATGTCCCAATCTAAATCTACTGAAGTTATATTATCCATAGCAGATAGCATACCTTGGTTAACCAAAAAACCTACTGCCATCCATTCAGGGTGATCTCCTACAGTCATACTAGTAACGACTTCTTGTTTATTGAGAAATATTGTTAAAGGTCTTTCCATTACTACATTTTGTTTAAAGTAATTTCCAGATTCGTCTAAACCTTCAACTTCTTTAATTAAACTCTGGTCGTCAATATTTGGCTGAACAGATATATTTTTATTCATTTTATTAAGAAGCTCATAAAAAAATACTTTTATGAGCTTCTAGTCTCCATATAAATTTTATTTATCAATAAATCCAGGATGCGTATTTTCTACGAAATGCTTTTTATTTACCGGTTTAATTAATAAATTTGAAAAGAAAGCTATTACCAGTAAAAATGCCATAGCATACATAGTAGTATTATATAAACTAGGAGTTGGATCCACTGTTCCCAAAGGTGCAATTTCCATTAATTTAGAAATTGTTACGGTTTTTGCTTTTACTAGCTCATCTATCTTTTCTATAGGTGCTCCAAATTTTTCTAAAAACAATGTTGGATCTATTTTTACTTTCAAAGCCTCAAGTGCATTATTTACAGATAATTGTCTTAACTGTGCAATAGCTAAAGGACCTATTACTCCAGCTGCGCTCCAGGCAGTAAGCAATCTTCCATGTATGCCACCTACATGCATTGTTCCAAACATATCAGCTAAATATGCAGGAATTGTTGCAAAACCTCCTCCATACATAGTAAAGATTATCATTGTTGCTGCATAAAACATTATTAAATACATAATTTTTGGATCTACACTTACAGCATTTGCCGCAAACGGAATAGATAAATATAATAAGGTCCCTATAACAAAGAAACAATGGTAAGTATTTTTTCTACCTATATAGTCTGATAGAGAAGCCCATATGAACCTTCCACACATATTAAATACACTAATCATTAAAACATATGAACCTGCAAAACCTGCTGTAACCATAGTAGCCATTTCACTGCCAGCTGGCGCAGAACCAAATATTTCTGACATCATTGTCTTCGCAACACCAATAACACCTATACCAGCAGAAACATTAAAACATAGTACTATCCAAAGTTGATAGAATTGTGGAGTTTTAATAGCTTGATTGATATGCACATTATTAAGAGTTTTCATTTTTGTTGCTGATTCATCTTTTGATGGAGGAGTATACCCTTCTGGCTTCCAATCTTTAGCAGGCACCCTATACTGAAATGCAGCTATCATCATAACTATAAAATATACAGCACCTAAAGTGAAAAATGCTCCCGCTGCTCCAGTATTTCCAGTACCAACTATATAAACCCCAGGATCACCTGGAATAGCCAATTTTGCTGCTTCTGAGGCAGACGCTACAACTACTTCTACTTTTTCTCCAGCTACTTCGGCAAACCTTCGTCCACCTTCAGTAATCAAAGAAACTGCACCTTCTACACCTAAATATTCTGGTGCCTTTGCATAATGTTCCAATAAAAATCTTTTTAAAGGAGCTCCAATCATAGCTCCTCCACCAAAACCCATAATAGCCATTCCAGTAGCCATACCTCTTCTATCAGGAAACCATCTAATAAGTGTTGAAACAGGAGAAACATAACCTAAACCAAGACCACAGCCTCCTAAAACTCCATAACCAAGATAAATCATCCAAAGTTGATGAGTCATGATACCTAAACCCCCAACTATAAATCCTCCACCCCATAAACATGCAGCTGTAACACCTACACAGCGAGGACCTACATCTTCTAACCATTTACCAGCAATGGCAGCTGCTAAGCCTAAAAACACTATCGCAACAGAGAAAATCCATATTACACTACTTAACGTCCAATCATCCGCTGAGCTTGAAACTACTCCTAATTCTTTTATTAAAGCTGGATTAAATATACTCCATGCGTAAACAGAACCTATACACATATGAATTGCAATAGAAGCCGGAGGAACTCTCCATCTATTAAAACCAGCCGGTGCAATAATTTGATCTTTCATTAAAAATGAAAACATATTAGACATTCTCTTCTCCCATACCTTTATTTATTAGCTTTAGATTAACTACAAAATTATACTTAGCCTAATAGAAAAGCAACTGCTATATTTAAATTATTCCGTCAGCATCTCTAGTCTATCTACTTTTGCTGCACAAAATTTAAATTCAGGTATTTTTCCAATAGGATCTAATTGTGGATTTGTTAAAATATTTGCAGCGGCCTCATTAAAACAAAAAGGCATAAATATCATACCTTCTGGTAACTGCCAATCTTGTCTAACTGCGACAGTTATATTACCTCTTCTAGTAGTTACTTTTACATTTTGGCCTGGGTCAATATTCATTTTCTTCATATCTATTGTATTCATACAAAGTATAGCTTTTGGCTCTATACCATCCAAAACCTCAGACGTCCTTGTCATGGCACCTGTATGCCAATGTTCTAGTAATCTACCTGTAGTTAATACTAAAGGAAATTTATCATCCGGAATTTCTGCAGGTGAAACTAATTGAGCAGGAACAATTTTTCCTCTTCCATTCTCTGTGGGATAACCTTCTATAAATATAATATCTTTGCCAGGCTCATTAACAGATTCACATGGGTAAGTAACACTATGTTCCTTCTCTAACCTTTCCCATGTGATATTATTTAAAGAAGGCATTATCATACTCATTTCATTAAAAACCTCAGAAATAGTTGTATACTTCCAATTCATGCCTAATGCATTGGCTAAATCTATGATAATTTTCCAATCTTCTTTGGCTGATCCAGGCGGAGTTAATGCTTTTCTACCCATTTGAACTTGTCTGTTAGTATTAGTAAAAGTACCATTTTTTTCTGCAGCTGCTGACGCAGGTAGAATTATATCTGCAAACCATGCTGTCTCAGTCATAAATATATCTTGTACAACCATATGCTCTAATTTAACAAGACCATCTAGTGTGTGGTTTTGATCAGGATCAGACATGGCAGGATTTTCTCCCATTACATACATCCCTTTAATACGGTTATCGATAACTTCATTTAATATTTCTACAACGGTTAAACCTTTGTTTTTATCTAATTTTTTGCCCCAAAACTCTTCCATCTTAGTATATATTTCTTTATTCTCAACAGAATTATAATCTGGATACATCATTGGAATTAAACCTGCATCAGAAGCACCTTGAACGTTATTTTGACCTCTAAGAGGATGTAAACCGGTTCCAGGACGGCCAATTTGACCTGTAATTAACGAAAGAGTGATTAAACACCTCGCGTTATCAGTACCATGCACATGCTGGGAAATGCCCATACCCCAAAATATAATAGACCTATCTGAATTTGCATATACTCGAGCTACTTTTCTTAAAGTTTTAGCACTAATACCACATTTTTTAGCCATAGCTTCTGGAGAAAAACCTTTTATTGCTAATTTCAATTCTTCAAATCCATCTGTCATTGATTGGACGTATTGCTTATCATAAAGTTCTTCTTCAATGATTGTATAAATTAAAGCATTTAGCAGAGCTACATCAGTACCTGGCTTAAATTCTAAATGTTCCCATGAAAGTCGTGTCATGTCATTCTTTCTAGGGTCCATTATAATAACCTTTGTACCTTTTTTAATAGCCTGTTTTATATAAGTCGCTGCTACAGGATGATTCGTAGTAGGCCTCGCACCAATAATAATTGCACAGTCAGAATCTTCAGCAGCTGTAAACGGAGCAGAAACTGCCCCAGAACCAACACATTCAAGTAAAGCAGCCACAGAAGAAGCATGACAAAGCCTTGTACAATGATCTACATTATTTGTATTAAATGCCGTTCTAATTAACTTTTGAAATAAATATGCTTCTTCATTAGATCCTTTTGCCGATCCAAATCCACATAAAGCAGAAGATCCATTTTCTTTTAAAATATTTGAAAAACCTTTGCCAGCTAAACCTATAGCTTCTTCCCATGTTGCCTCTCTAAAATAATTTTCTATTTTTCTTTCTTTATCTAAAATAAAACGGTCTTTTGGAGTATCTTTTTTTCTTATTAATGGTTTTAAAAGCCTCTTTTCACTATGAACGTAATCAAAACCAAATCTTCCTTTTACACATAATCTCTGATTATTGGCTGGCCCATCACGTCCATCAACATGTAATATTTTATTATCCTTCACATGAACCTTAGTTTGGCAACCAACACCACAAAATGGGCATAAAGTATCAACACTTTTATCACTATAATTAGATCTTACGCCTTCATCATTTACTAATGATTTCTCTATAAGTGCTCCAGTTGGACAAATTTGAACGCATTCTCCACAGGCTACACACGTTGAATCTCCCATTTCATCATCAAAATCAAATGTTATTTTAGACTGATGCCCTCTATAGGACATACCTATTACATCATTAACCTGTACTTCTCTACAAGCCCTAACACATAAATTACAATTTATACATGCATCTAAATTTACATGCATTGCCTTATGAGAAACATCACGTTCTAAATTTTTAATTTTTGGATACAATCCAACTTCTATATTCATATTATCAGTCCATTTCCAAAATTTTGAATCTGGATCTGGGTGCTGCTCTCTAGATGGTTGATCTGCTGACAATAATTCAAATACTGTTTTTCTTGCTGAAATAGACTTAGAAGAATCTGTCTTAACTTTCATTCCTTCTGTTGGGTTTCTTATACATGAAGCTGCTAGTACTCTTTCACCATCAATTTCAACCATACATGCTCTACAATTACCATCAGATCTATATCCAGGTTCATCACTATGACATAAATGAGGTATAGTATTACCTTCACGTTTAGAAACTTGCCATAAAGTTTCATCCTCTCTTGCAGAAACTTCTTTCCCATCAAGAACAAATTTAATTACTTTTCTACTCATACTACACTATCCCATATTAGTATCTATATATGCTTTATATCATCTGGGAAATGTTTTATTATCGAAATTAGAGGGTTAGCTGCTGCTTGCCCTAAACCACAAATAGAAGCATCCGTCATAACATTTCCCACTTCTTTCAATAATTTTAAGTCCCAATTATTTTCCTTCATTAATTTTACTGCCATAGTAGTACCATTTCTACAAGGTGTACATTGGCCACAACTTTCATCTTCAAAAAACTTCATTAAGTTTATTGCTACATCTTTCATTTGTACTTTATCTGAAATTATTATTACTGCCGCAGACCCAATGAAACAACCGTACTCTTGAAGAGTATCAAAATCTAATGGGATATTAGATAATTTTTCTGGAAGAATTCCTCCAGAGGCTCCTCCTGGCAAGTAAGCTTTAAGCTTATGCCCTTCTATCATACCCCCACAATACTCATCTATTAATTCTTTTACAGTTATTCCAGCAGGGGCTAATTTTACACCAGGCTTATTTACAAAACCTGAAACAGAAAATGACCTCAAACCTTTTCTACCATTTCTTCCAAATGATAAAAACCATTCTGCCCCTTTTTCATAAATTTCTCTAATCCAATAAACAGTTTCTACATTATGTACTAATGTAGGAAACCCAAAAACACCATTTTGAGCTACGTAAGGAGGCCTATGTCTTGGAATACCTCTTTTACCCTCTACAGATTCTATTAATGCAGATTCTTCACCACAAATATAGGCACCAGCTCCTCTTCTTATTTCAACTAAACCTTCATTAATTAGACCATCATTTACAAGTTTAGTTACCTCATTTCTTAATATCTTAATAATACCAGGATACTCATCTCTCATATAAATAAAGCATTTATCAGCTGAAACCATGTGAGCTGCTATTAAAGCTCCCTCTAAAAACCTATGAGGGTCAAGATCTAAATAATACTTATCTTTAAATGTGCCCACTTCTCCTTCATCGCCATTAATACACATCATTCTTGGTCCATTATTTGCTCTAACAAATTCCCATTTCTTAGCAGCAGGAAAACCAGCCCCACCTAGTCCTCTTAGATTAGATTGAGAAATAATATTACTTAATTGTTCAAAAGTAACTTCATTAGATTTAACTTTGTTGAATAGTACGTAACCACCTTGCGCTTTATATTGCTTAAAATTAATATAGTCCGTATTATTTGGGTGAAAATCCTTATTATAAAGAACTTCATCAACTTTATCTAAATTTGCTTTATCAATATGGTTATGTTCTAGTTCTAGAGCAGGAGCAAAATCACATTTTCCCATACAGGGTGCTTTTAAAACTCTTACTTTTCCTTTATGTTTGTTTTTTAATTTATCATATAAATCATCGCTTCCAAACAAACTACAAGTTAAGCTTTCACATACTCTGATAGTAATTTCAGGGAGTTTATCTTCTCCATCGTCTATTATAGTAAAATGTGCATAAAATGATGCCACTTCATATACTTCTGCCATAGAAAGTTTCATAATTTCTGCAAGGGCTCTTAGGTGTTTTGAATACAAAAATTTATATTCATCTTGTAAAAAATGTAAATATTCTATTAGGTGATCTCTTCTAATATTGTCAAAAGGAACAAGGGCCTTAACATCCTCGAGAGCTAAAAGATCTACTTGCCTGCCTTTATCAAAAGCAAACTTTTTTCTTCTTCCTTCACCTGGTTTAAATTTATTATTCATTATAATTTCTTACATTTTTAATTAGTTAGTTAATAAAGCCTCATCGATAATAGCACCTTCAAAATTAGCACCTTTTAGTTGTGTATTTTTTAAATTTGCACCTGTTAAATTTGCCCCACTTAAATTTACATTTTTCATATATGCACCTTCAAAATTTACTCCAGACAAATTAGCGTTACTCAAATTTGCTCCCTTTAAATTAACCCTAGCTAAATTAGAAGGTAAATTATATTTCTCTTTCTTCGCTATACTTAAATCAGCTCCTGAAAAGTTTGCTTCAACTAAATTTGACTGCTCTAAATCTAACCCTCTTAGGTCTAAGTTGCTAAAATCTGCATTTGATAAATCACAATTTTGGCATTTTAAATAATTTTTTGCTTTATTAAAATCTTCATTATTAAATGCAAATACATTTGTTACAAAGAAAATTAATACTATTAAAACAAAATTTAAAACTGAAATATTTTTCATAAGCATCCTTTAAAATTAATATCACTAAATAATTATTTTTTAATTAAATACTCATAAGTACTTAAATGTCCAGCAGCAAAAGCATAATCAGCAGCTGTTTTACCCGTATTATCTGCATGATTTATATTAGCATTTAAAGATATTAAGTATTTGACAATATCTTCATGTCCATAAGCACTCGCCCATATTAAGGGGGTAAGATTATTAGAATCTTTTCTATCTATTTTAACTCCAGCATTTATAAGAACTTTAAGAGTTTTTATAAAGCCATTTCCAGATGCATAATGAATACCTGACTTTCCCGATATATCAGCTTTATCTATTTTTGCTCCAGATTTTATAATTTTTTCACATATATTATGTAGACCATTATATGCAGCAGCAGTAACCGCTGTCATACTATCATTATCTTCTATGGTTACATCTACCCCTAAGCTTAATAGAAGATTTGCTATTTCTTTATTACCTGCCATTAAAGATTCTAAAAATGGTGTTTTATTAGATAAGCTAGGTTGATCATGATTAGCTCCTGCTGATAATAATAAATTTAAGACCTCCATGTGATTATTTCTTGCAGCATAGTGAAGTGCAGTATTGCCAAACCTATTTCTTGTAGAAATTATAGCTCCTTTAATAAGTAATTCTTTTACTACAATTATATTACCATTTTTTGAAGCTTCAATTAACCCTACGTTTAATTCTTTCCACTCTTTTCCATCCTTAAAAATTTCTTCTTCCGCGTATAAGTTAATATATTGAGACATTATTATAAGAATAAATAAAAATATTTTTAAAAAATTATATATCACTGTAAATCCTTATTGTTAAATATTAGCTTTATTATATGCTTTTATAATAAAAATAATCTATAAACCTGCTAAATAAGCTGCTAAAACACCAATATCATCATCCTTAAAAGATGCAAATAAAGAAGATTTTGCTGGGGCATTATTTCTTGATTTAGTTTTATAGTCTTTCATTGTTTTTTGTAAATAAGTATAATTTTGATTTGATATTCTAGGTATTTGGCTATCCCCTTCAAAACTTCCTCTATGGCATTGCACACATTGACCTGCCGCTACCGCTGATTCAGCTTTAGAAATTATCGCTGATTCAGTTCTATAGCCTATATTAGGCCATTTTTGCTCAGAAAAATATTTTGCTAATCTCTTCATTTCCTTTTTATCATAGCTGGAAGCTATATCATTCATAATTTCATTTTTTCTCATTCCAGATGAGAGATCTTTTAATTGTACATATATGTAATAAAAGTGCTGTCCTGCTAATATAGGTATTACATCGTCAATTGGTTTAGCACCCTTCTCTCCATGACATGAAGCACAAAATTCTAGATCTTCTGCTATATCATTATAATCATCCGCTAGAGTTAATGATATATTAAAACTAATAAAAACAATTACTATTAAATAAAGTTTATTCATAATAATACCTAAAAAAAAGGGCAACATTATAAAAATGTTGCCCTAAATTACTTAAGAAATACTAATCTAAAGTAAACGCTATAATATTATTACCACGTTTATAATTTAATTGAGCATTTCCACCAGCAGCCACAACTATATACTGTTTACCATTAACAGTATATGAGCTAGGAGGAGCATTAACACCTGCACCAGCTTGGAATGACCACATTTGTGAACCATTTTCTGCATCATATGCAGCAAAAGTTCCATTACCTTCACCAGCAAAAACTAAACCACCAGCAGTAGCCAAAATTCCACCAATCATAGGTTGTTGAGTTTTAACTTTCCATTTAATGTTACCAGTATGATAATCAACAGCAGTGATATTACCCCATTGCTCTTCAGATGCAATCACTTTAAATGCACCACCAAGCCATAATTTACCACCAGGATAAGGACTAGACTCAACATGATATGTCATTGGCTGATGCAAATTAATAGCATAAGAAAGTCCCAAATTAGGATTAATAGCTAAAGGAGACCATTCAACTCCACCATTAGCACCTGGAAGCATTCTAGCTCCTTCAGCTGTAGGAAGAACCCACATATTTTCTTGTGGAACCATTGCTTCAGAGAAACGAATTAAACTACAATCATCAGCATTATGAACATATACATGTCCACTCTTTCCTCCATGAAGTAATCCTTTAACCATGTCTCCTTTTTCATTCATTACATCAGTAATAACAACTGGACTCACAGCATCTAAATCCCAAACATCATGAGCAATATATTGGAAATGGCAAACATATTCACCTGTACTAAGATTTACAGATATAACTGAATTTGTATACAAGTTGTCACCTGGTCTAATGGATCCATCTAAGTCAGGAGAAGGATTTCCTGCAACAAAATATACACGATCATTAGCTAAATCAACTGCAGGATTTTGCCATACTCCACCACCAAGAGTTTTGTATGGGTCACCTAACTCTTTAAGAGCTTTTTTCTCAGCTTTTATATCTCTTAGCATATCTCTACCGGTTGCATCATGCGTTGCCCAAACACCAACTGAATTTTCTGGTGTAGAATGAAAAGTCCATAGCAAATCGCCAGAAGCAGCATCAAAAGCTTTTACAAAACCTCTAATACCATACTCACCACCGTTTGTTCCTATAAGTATTTTTCCATCAACAGCAGTAGGAGCCATAGTTTCTGAATAACCTAGTTCTGGGTCAGCAATTTGCACTTCCCAGTTAATAGCACCAGTTTTTGCATCTAAAGCAACTAATTTTGCATCTAGAGTACCCATATAAACCATGTCACCATAAGCTGCTACACCTCTGTTGTTTGGTCCACAACAATATGTAGTGATAGGGCCCATTTTATGTTTATATTGCCACATTTCTGCACCAGTTTCTGCATCTAGAGCATAAACATGGTTAAAAGATGTAGTAACATACATAATACCGTTTACAACAATTGGAGATGTTTCCATTGAATCAACTATTTCTGTTTGGAAAATCCAAGCAGGCCTTAGTTCACCAACATTTTCTAAATTAATTTGTCCAGCTGGATGATAACGAGTTTGTTCATAATTTCCATTAGTATGTAGGAAATTATTTGCATCGCCGTCAGCTCTATCTAGCATATCTTGAGTAACAGTCTGCATATTACCATAAAGAGTATCTGCATTAGCAGACCCATATGAAAAAGCAAAAGCTACAGCAAGGACAACAAATCTTGATAATAACTTATTTAAAGTCATAGTCTTCCTCCCTTTATTTAATTAAAATTTATGTATATATTATAAAATATATAATTATAATTCAATGTAGGTTAACTACATATAATATCAACTAATTAATTAGGAAATAAATATGATACTAGGCCTTGCTGGTTGGAGTGGAAGCGGTAAAACAACATTGATATCAAATTTAATACCACAATTAAAAAATATTAATATTAGTGTTTCAACTTTAAAGCATGCTCACGAAGGTTTTGACATAGATAAACCAGGAAAAGATTCCTATGTACATAGAGAATCTGGAGCTAGAGAAGTCCTTATTTCCTCTAATAAAAGATTTGCATTAATGCATGAGTATAAGAATGAAGAAATGAGCTTAAATTCTTTAATTAAAAAATTAATTCCTGTAGATCTAATATTAGTAGAAGGATGGAAGAAAGAAAATATAAAAAAAATAGAAGTCTATAGAAAAGAAATTAATAAGCCCTTATTGTATAATAATGATAAAAACATTATTGCTATTGCAACAAATGATAAAAGTATTAAAATTAAAAAAATGACAGTATTAGACCTTAATAACTATGAACAAATTGCAAAATTTATTTACCAATTAATAAAAAAAGAAATAAAATAAATGGCTCAATTAACTCAAGATTGTTTTGCTTTTGGAAAAAAATTAATAAAATTAGAGACTGCTATTAATAAAATTAAAAAAAATATAAAGCCATCAAAAATAATAGAAGAAATTAATATTAATAAATCTCTAAATAGAATAGTTGCCAAGGATATAATTGCCAAAAATAATATTCCTCCACATTCTAATTCTGCTGTAGATGGATATGCTATCATATATAATGAATATAAATCTGGAAATAGAGAGTTTAGTATAGCTGGCAAGTCTACTGCTGGGCACCCCTATAAGCAGAAAATAAAAAAACTTGCTACTATAAAAATATTAACCGGTGCAATTTTACCAATTGGCTATGATACAGTAATTATGGAAGAAGATTGTATTATAAAAAACAAATCTTTAGTACTACCTAATAACATAAAAAAGTATATGAATTACCGACATTTAGGAGAAGATATTAAATTTAAAAATAAAGTATTTTTTTCAGGACATAAATTGCGTCCACAAGACATAGGAGTCTTGTATTCTTTAGGTATAAAAAAAATTAAAGTATATACACAACTAAAAATTTGCGTATTTTCTTGTGGAGATGAACTCACTAGTATTGATAAACCTTTAAAAAAAGGGCATATATATGATTCTAATAGAGTAATGCTAGTGAATTTTTTATCTAAGTTAAGCTATAAGGTTCAAGACTTAGGCATATTAAAAGATAATAAAAAGCATATTACTAAAAAGTTAAATAATGCTTCAAAAAATAATGATTTTATTATAACAAGCGGTGGTATGTCATTAGGAGATGAAGATCATATAAAACCTTTAATAGAAGAAAGAGGAGAGATGCATGTATGGAGGTTAGCAATTAAACCAGGACGACCTGTAGGTTTTGGTAACTATAATAAAACACCAATACTTGGATTGCCTGGAAATCCTGCAGCTGCTTTTGTAACATTTTTGATGCTAGGAATACCTATTCTCAAACAAATATCAGGACAAAAATTAATAAAGAACAATTATATACCAATTAAAATAAATTTTGAACACAAGAAAAAGCCTGGAAGAAAAGAATTTCTTCGAGTAAAACTTTCAAATAAAGATAACAGCTTAATTCTAAAAAAATTTCATAAAGAAGGTGCAGGCATACTTAGCTCAACATCATGGGCAACTGGGCTTGGTATAATTGATGATGATATTGAAGAATTAAAAGAACAGGACACAATAAACTATATATCCTTTAGTGAACTATTAAGTTAAAATGGGAAAAAATAATATAAAAATTGACCTGTTAGGATTAAAGTGCCCTCTTCCAGTTTTAAAAGCAAATAAGTTTATAAAAGAATATAAGAAGGGAGATATACTAGAATTTCTTGTTGATGATGTTGCTGCACCTAATGATTTCAAAATATATTGTGAAACAAAAAATTATGAACTACTTTCTATAAATAAATCTAACTACATCACAATTAAAATTAAAATTTAATTAAACACAATAGTTTTATTTTTATTAAGTAAAACTCTTCTTTCTAAGTAACATTTTACAGCCCTAAACAGTACAATTCTCTCTACATCTTTTCCAGCTGCAACCATGTCAGAAGACGAAGTAGCATGAGTTACTCTAGCAACATCTTGCTCTATTATGGGCCCTTCATCTAAATCACTAGTAACAAAATGTGCAGTTGCTCCAATAAGCTTTACTCCTCTTTTATAAGCCTGTTTATAAGGAGAAGCTCCTTTAAAAGAAGGAAGGAAAGAATGATGGATATTAATTATTTTACCACTATATTTTTCAGAAATTTCTTTACTTAGTATTTGCATATATCTAGCTAATATTATTGCTTCCGCATCATATTTATCTATTAATTTTTCTAAGGATTTTTCTGCAATACTTTTATTATCTTTATTAACTTCTATACAATGAAATGGAATATTGTAATTTTTAGCTAAATTTGCTGCTTCATTGTGATTTGAAATTATTCCAACTATTTGAACTTTTAGTTCTTCAGTTTTAACCCTATATAACAAATCCATTAAACAATGATCAAATTTTGAAACCATAATTATAATTTTAGGAATTTCTCTTGTGTTATAAATGTTAAACGTCATATTTCTTTTTATGGCTATTGTTTTAAATAAATTTCTAATTTTATAAATATCTATTTTATTAATACTTTTTATTGCTAAAGCTTTAACTCTCATAAAAAATGTATCTGTTTCTGTATCTCCAAACTGATTAGATTCTTTTATTGTTAGCCCCTGCTCAGTCATAAAACTGGCTACTTCTGCAACAATACCATGAGTATCAGGACAGGATAATGTTAATATGAACTCTGATTTATCTTTATTGCTCATTTATATTCCAAAATATATAAAAATAACTTATTATTTCTTCATAACTAAAAACAAAGAATTAAACAATAAAAATATCTGGATTTAAATTTGTATAATTGGCAAAAATTATCATTGGAAGAAAAAGAATTATCACTTAATCCAAAGAAAGCAGTTATAGAACATCCTAAACTTCAAGCCATTGCAACATCCTCTGCTAAAAAATTTAGAGATGCTCATCCTAATAAATACTTAGATATTTCATATGGCAAAAGAGTTAATCAAAAGTTAGATATATTTTTACCCAAAACGATAAACAATAATCCTGTACAATTATATTTTCATGGTGGTTATTGGATTGCTAGAGATAAATTTGATCATTCTCACCTAGCAAAGCCCGCAATAAATAATAATATTATACATGTTTCTGTAAATTATGATTTATCTCCAGATGTTACCCTAGATATAATTGTTGAAGAGACCTATGAATGTTTAGAATGGATTATAAAAAATATTAATGACTATGGAGGCAACCCAAATAATATAAATCTAGTTGGTCATTCTGCAGGGGCTCATTTAGTAGCAATGGCACTAACAAGAAATTATAGCTTAAATTCTTTCATAAAATCTGCAATTTTAATAAGTGGTATTTATCAACCTCAAATAACACAATATTTATCAATTAGTAAAAAAATTAAGCTTAATAAAAATATTATAAAACTTACTGATGTTTATAATAATAATATTTTACAAAAAACAAATATTCTAATTGTAGTTGGTGATGATGAACCTAATCCCTGGAAAAGGCTTTCAATAGATTTTTCTGAATGGCTTAAAAAAAATAAAATCTCATTTAAATTCTATAATGCTATACATTTAAATCATTTTACTATAGTAAAAGCTCTTTCTGACGATAAAAGCTCTTTATCTAAAAAAGTAACAAATATGTCTGTAAAATTATGAAAGAAAACATACATATACATTTAGACCCCATGGGAGGTATATCTGGCGACATGTTTATTAGTGCCATGATTGATGCCGACTCTTCTTTTAAAAAACTAGCTAAAACTATTTCTAAAAAAATTATAAAAGATATAGAAATTAGTATAAAAAAATCTTCTATAAACCATATATCAGGAACAAAGTTTGCAGTAAAATTAATATCAAAGGCTCATAATCATCATAGATCTTTTAATGATATAAAAAAGCTTATAGAAAAAAGTTATTTAGATAAGAAAGTAAAAGACATTTCAATTAATATATTTAATGAATTGGCAAAAGCTGAGTCACAAGTACATGGAGTGAGCATAGATAAGGTTTCTTTTCATGAAATTGGTGCGTGGGATTCCATCGTTGATAATATAGTTGCAGCCGCAATTATAAATAGGCTAGATACTTACTATCAAGTTACTTGGTCATGTAGTCCAATCCCAATTGGAAAAGGAATGATTAAAACAGATCATGGTTTGCTTTCTATTCCTGCTCCAGCAACATCTATATTGCTTAAAAACATTCCTATAATTGAAGATGGAATAGAGGGAGAAAGAACAACACCAACGGGGGCTGCAATAATATCTATCATAAAACCTTTTCCAGATATAGCATCTGCATGCAAAGGTACTTTAAATATATATAAGCAGGGCATAGGAATAGGTAATAAAGATTTAAAAATAATACCAAATGTTTTAAGAATTTTAATTTTTAAGTCTAATAAAACTTACATTAAAAATACTCGTAATGAAGTTGTTTCTGAAATATCTTTTGATATTGATGATCAAAGTCCCGAAGATTTAGCATTATCACTAGACTTAATATCTCAAAAAGATGGTGTTTTAGATATCATTCAAAATCCAAAATTAGGAAAAAAAAGAAGAGTTATAATAAATGTTATAATTCTATGTAGAGTTGAAAAAACTAAAAATGTAATAGAATTAATATTCAATGAGACAAATACTATAGGACTAAGGCATTCTATAATTAGTCGTTTTATCCTTAATAGAGAAATAAGTAAAATTAGCTATTTTAATATAAAGTCTTCCAAGAAACCTTCTGGTAAAATTATTAAAAAAGTTGAATCAAATGATATTAAGAATTATTCTTATAAAAACAGATTATCTATAAAGTCTAAAATAGAAAAAAAGTAATATGCATCAAAATATTCTAGAAAAAGTAATAAAAAGTTTCTTAGATGATAATATACATGAATTACCTACAGTTGCAGTAAGTGGGGGTATAGATAGCTTAACTTTAGCTGTATTTATAAGTAAACTATTTAATGAGAAAAAAATTAATATTGCACATGCTATAGGACCAGCTGTTCCAATAGAAGCTACTAATAGGGTAAAAAAACTAGCTAAAGAATTTAATTGGAACTTGAACATAATAAATACTAATGAAATAAATGACCCTAGATATAGAGCAAACCCAATAAATAGATGTTTTTTTTGTAAAGAAAATTTATATTCAACTATACAATCATATACAAAAGGAATTATATTTTCAGGTGCAAATCTAGACGATTTAAATGATTATAGACCTGGACTCGATGCTGCAAAAGAAGCTAATGTAATGCACCCATTTATTTTAGCAAAAATAGAAAAAAAAATAATTAGAAAATTAGCTTATGAATTAGGACTAGGGGAATTATCAGAACTACCCTCTTCACCATGTTTAGCAAGTAGAGTGCAGACTGGTATACCTGTTACTACTAATTTATTAAACAAGATAGATAAAATGGAAAGATTAATTAAAGAAATAATACCTGGTGCAGATATTAGATGCAGATGGATGTTAAATAATTTATCAATTCAATTTAATAAACCAAAGCTAGAAAACATTAATAATGAGCTTAAAAAATTAATTACTTCTAAAGCCTCTGATGTATTCTCTATTAAAAATACTAGTGTAGAATTTAATGAATATAAAAAAGGTAGTGCTTTTATTTTAAATAAAGAAAATTTATAATATGATAACTGAACATTTAATTGATTATAATAGAGAAAATAGAATTGGAATATCTGAAACTATTTTTTGTGAGAATAAAAGTATAGGACAAATAAAAAATATTTGTAAAGACTTAGATATTAAGAAAACAACATTCTTTACAAGGTTAATAGATAATAAATATAAAAAACTTACTACAAATATTAAGAAGAAACTAATCTATGATAAAGTCTCTCAAACCGCTATATACGGAAAAAAACCTTTAATTAATAAAAATAAAGCTAATATTGCAATAGTATGCGCTGGTACTTCAGATATGCCAAGTGTTTTAGAAGCACAGCAAACCTTATATGTATCAGGTATAAATTCGGACATATATCCAGATTTAGGAGTAGCCGGGCTTTGGCGTATACAAAAACATTTAGAGCAAATAATAAAATATAAGGTTCTAATAGTTGTAGCAGGCATGGATGGAGCTCTAGTGAGCGTAATAGGAGGACTAGTTTCACTGCCAATTATTGCCTTACCTACATCTACAGGCTATGGAGTTGCAAATAAAGGACTTACAGCATTAAATGCAATGTTAACTAGCTGCTCACCTGGAATATCTGTCGTAAATATTGATAATGGATATGGAGCTGCTTCAGCTGCAATAAGGATATTAAATGTTATCAAATAATAATATAAAGCTTTTATATGGTAAAAATGGTTTATTATTAAATATTGAAAATAATTGGAAGCCAGATATAATTAGAAAACCTATCATGCCTATAATTGATAATATTCCTAAAAAAGTTGAAAAAATATTTAATAAACCTGTAAATTCAAAAAATTTACACCAAATTTGTAAAAATTCCAAATCAGCATGTATTCTAGTATGTGATATAACTAGACCAGTTCCCAATCATTTATTTATTGAATATATGATTAAAGAAATGCAAAAATCAGGAATAAGATTAAAAAATATATTAATAATAATCGCGACAGGTTTACATAGACCAGCCCCAAAAAAAGAAATTAAAGAAATAATCAAATCAAAATGGGTCCTTAATAATATTAAAATTGTTAACCATTATGCAAGAGATGATATTAACCATAAAAAAATAGGTGTTACTAGTAAAGGTAACATTATTAAATTAGATAAACGCTTTCTAGATTCAGACATTAAAATAGTTACAGGACTTGTGGAACCTCATTTTATGGCAGGCTATTCTGGTGGAAGAAAAGTGATAGCGCCTGGTATTGCTCATGCTGAAACTATAACAACATTTCATAGTGCTAGATATATGGAAAATAAAAACTCTACAAGCTGCAATTTAAAGAATAACCCACTTCACGAAGACCAGTTAGAAATTATCAAAATGATAGGTGATGTATATGCAGTAAATTGCGTAATTGATGAAAACAGAAAACTCTCTTATATAAATTTTGGTGAAATTATTTCTAGTCATATTCAAGCTGTTAATTTCATATCATCTTATGCAAAAGTTAAATGTCATAAAAAATTTTCTACTATTATTACTACAGCAGCAGGTTCACCATTGGATAGTAATTTTTATCAAACTATAAAAGGAATGGTAACCCCACTTGGTATTCTTAAAAAAGATGGGGATTTAATTATTGTAGCGGATTGTTCAGAAGGTCTTGGGTCTGATGAGTTTATAAAATCACAAAAAAATCTTTTAAAAATTGGAGCAGATAAATTTTTAAAAAACATATTAAGTAAAAATTATGCTGATATAGATGAGTGGCAGACAGAAATGGAGGTAAAATCTCTAAGAAAAGGAAATATATATTTATATTCTAAAGGCCTAACAGCTTCTGATAAAAAACTAACTGGTGTGAATATTACTAATAATATATCAAAAACTATCAATGAAAGTATAGAAAGACATAAAGACAATAGTCTAGCAATTATACCAGAAGGCCCATACGTAATTCCAATAGTATAACTTAGTTAAATTATAAATTTATTAGCTTTAATTTTTGAATATTTATAATTATAATCAACATAGCAAACATTATGTTGATTTTATATTTATGCTCTCTGTTTCTGTTCTATATTTTTTTACGGAAACAAGCCAATTTTTTTCAAATGTCTGAAATACAGTTAATAATTTTTTAGTTCCAGTAATATATGATTCTCTTCCATCTCTTACTTTAACTAATTCCCCCCTATCTACACCTTCTTGTATTACAGATCGCATTGTTTTATCTGTACATCTACATAGCCTCCTTATATTTTCATAATAGACTCCAAGAGACTTTGTCTCTGAATTACAAAACTCTTCAGGTAATTGATCCAAAGCAGCATTAATTGCTAACATACATATTATTCTGTGATCTACAGATCTACTCCAAAATGCTATAGAACTATGAGAAGGAAGAGAATTAATCCAAATCCAGTAATCTAATCTCAATTTTGCAGTATCTTTAAATTCTTTTTTTATATCCATCGGCAAATTAATTATAGGATTATCCATAATAAAAACTCTCCCCCCAGAAAAGAGGATAATCTTATGATATAAAATACGTACTGTCCAATATAAAGGGTTCTTAAATTATATTTGATCTATAATAGATAATTATTTTTGATATAAGTTCATGAATTCTGGATTATATTTTACATAATAAATATATAATTTTAACAGTGATTAACTTATAGAAAAGCACTAAGATAATATGAACTATAATAATTATTTTAATTTTTCTCTAAAATACTTTTTTATATCATATATTGGTCTACCCAATAAAATACATGAATATGTATAATCATTTTTTAAAGTAATTTTTAATTCAAAATTTTTTCTATTCAATACGTATTCATTATTATTCCATTGCATAGTGTCAGAGCTTAAATCATATAATCCAAAATTTATTTGATTTAATTTTACTTTATTTAAATTAGTATTTAAATAAACTTGATATACTTCCTTATTTTTAAAATAAAAAAAAATCTTATTGTCTATTAATATATTTTGAATGTCATAATTTTGACTATCTAAATTACATTCAAGGCCTTTACCATTTAATGCCCCACAAGAAAATACAGCTGTCGAATAAAAACAATAAATTATTATTAGTAAGTATTTTATGTATAACATTTATTTATTCCGTAATATTTTTAGTATCAATACCTTCTAGTATAGTACCCTTAAAATTAACTCCTATTATATTAGCATATTTAAAATTAGTATTTTTTATAACTGCATTACTAAAATTTGCATATCTCATTGAAGCTTTATAAAAATTAGAATCTGTTAAATCTGTATAAGAAAAATCTGAATCTTCTAACATTGTAGATGATAAATTAGTGTTAATAAATTTTGCATTTCTTAATTTTGATTTATATAAATTGGCAAATTCCATATTAGCTTCATTCAATATTGCTCCTTCTAAATTTGCATTAGATAAATTTACATTCCTTAAATTTGCAAAAATAAAATTTGAATTAGATAATATTGCAAATGACAAGTCTGCTCCATTAAGATTTGCATCTGTAAAATAAGTGTTTACTAGTTTAGAACTAACCATATTTGCATATTCTAATTTTGCATCTACTAATACAGATTGTGATAAGTCAGAATTCTTTAAATTTACCTTTGTTAAGTTAGATAATTTAAAATAAACATTTATAAGTATTGTAGATTCTAAATTAGCACCCTCTAAATTAGACAAATTTAATACTGAATTGCTTAAATTTGATCCCTTAAGGTTTGCATTTTTTAAATTTTTATCGACAAGATTAATATTTGTTAAGTCACAATATTCACAGCTATTAGTTTCTAAAAATTTTTTTAAATCATTTTCATCATAACTAAAACATATATGGCTAAATGTTGTTACAAAGACAAATACTATTATACGAAACATAAAAAACATAAATTATTTTTTACGCAAATCTATACGATTCATAAGTATTTTTTCAGCATCATTTATTTGCTGCTCTGTCATATAGTACTTTAATCTTTGCAGCCAGGAAATAGTGATTGAGGAACACAAGTTGGGCAAATCATAGGTTCATGGAGCTCTATAATAACAGACCCTGCTAGTCTCCCATCCCTTTTTAAACCCACAATTATATCAAAGTGGTCTCCAGAATATCCTTTTGCTTTTGTTGTTTCATAAGTTGAAAATAAATAGCCAATTTCTTTTATTACTCCCTTAATTTGTAAAGAATCAATTTTATTTTCTTCTTCCTCTTTAGTTGGTTCTCTTCCGTTTAGTAATAAAAAATCTTTTCTCCAAATATAGAGAATATTAACATCAAAATTTTTTTTGTCTTCTATACCAAAAACGGGAATGTATGGAGGGTCACCAATCGGAGCAGCTAAATATTTTGCTTGAGGAAAAATTTTTGCAATAATACTTGGGTTTATTCTACTTTGAAGAGGTTCATCCATTCCAGCTTTAGTTGAATGAATATTAATTATTAATAGATAAAAAAATATTATAGCTTTTAAAGTAGTTTTTATCAATTCAGAATTCCTATTAATATATCTATTTTTTTTATATTAAAGGCTAGCTGATATGATAAAAAAGGTAAACATTATAAAAATGCATAAATATTTTAATACACCTATTTTATGACAAAGAAATATAATTAAATCATTTGATATTTTCTTTTCTAAAATTTGTCCTCTAACAAGTGTTTGTAGCATCTTCTGCTTCCAAAAATAAGGGTGCTATTCAAAATATTATAAAAGTAATTATTAAAAATAATTTATTATTATGCTTTTCCAAAAATATTTCTTGTTTAAAATATTTATACATAAACCAAAATTATTAATATTCCAATTAAAGTAATTACAATACCTAAGAGTTCAGCAAATTTAAATTTTTCTTTAAAATAGAAAATTGAAGCAAATATTGTAAATATTAATTCAATTTGTCCTAAAGCTCTTACATATGCAACATTTTGTATGCTCATAGCGTAGAACCAACATAATGATGCAACAGCACCAAACAAACCAACAATTACACTTTGTTTCCAATTAACTAAAATTAAATGAAATTGTTTAATATCAGTAAAATAAATATAAAAAGTTAGAATTATAGTTTGTATAGAAATTGCTATTAAAAGAGTAAAGGCAGATGATAGTAGAAAGTTATATGTATACAAACTGTGAGAAGCTCCTCTAAACATTACTGCAGATAGACCAAATAAAGTGCCAGAGAGCAAACCTAATAATACAGTACTACTAAACAAGGAATATCCTTTATTTATCTTGCTAAAGGCTGTTATGATTATTCCCACTAATCCGATTAAAATTCCAAGAAAACCAATCAAAGTGATGATTTCATTAAGCAAAATAAAACCAAAAAAAGCAGCCTGAATTGGTTCGGTTTTAGAATAAACAGTACCAACTGCAAAATTACTAGTAACAAATATCTTTAATAATAAGAAAGTCGCAATTATTTGGCTTACACCACCAATAGTACAATAAAGCATAAATTCTAAATTTATTTCATTTATAGATAAATAATCTTCAGAGAAATTATTTACGATGAAAAAATATATTATTACAAATGGTAATCCATATGCAAACCTTACATAAGTAGCTCCTATATTAGATAAATTCTCTTGTAATTTTTTTTGGAAGATAGACCTCAAGTTTTGAGAAAAAGCAGCAATAATTGTAATTGGTATCCATATTTCTATCATTTCAGAACTTTCTTAGTAAGATATAAGATTAATTATACAATTATTAAATTTACACTTTAAGCATTATATCATTATATTTAAGTTAGGATATACATTATATTATTTTAGGGAGGAAAATATTGTCTAATAAAAAACAAAAATTTAGTGTAAGTCATGCTAAAAATGCTACATATAAGAATGGTTTAAGGGAATTTTTTGAATATAGAGATTTAGGAATTAGTGACGCAACTCATGGTGATTACCATGCCCATATAATAAAAGTAAAAAGTGACCATAAAGGTGATCAAGATATGCATACCTCAGGTTTCCATAAACATTTACTAAACTTTCAAATGGTCTACATATTAAATGGTTGGGTTAAATTTATATATGAAGGAGAAGGTGAATTTACTTTCAAGAAGGGTGATTGTATTATGCAGCCCGCTGGAATTAAACATAATGAGCTATCATGCTCTGATGATCTTGAACTTTTAGAAATCCATTCTCCAGCAAAAAACGAAACCGTAATTCTAGAAAATGACTAAAAAGAAAAAAGTTTTATGCAGTGTCTTTTTTTTAATATTTCTTATAGGGAATCTTAATGCAAAGGAAATAACGGAAAGACACTTGTACCACATTGGAGATAAAATTAGCTATAAAATACATAGAATTTTGCCCAATGAATCATCATACATAACCGAGTCCTATTTATTAAATATTATTGATGATCAGGAAATTTGGGAAATTACAAATAGCCCAAGCGCAGATAAGAGAATATTTGATAGAATTACTGGTAATTGGATTACTTCATATAAAGATGGAAATGAAATAGCTAGAGCTATTCCATATAGTGGAGGATTAAAGTTTCCTATAAATAAAGGAGATAAATGGAAGCAAACTTGGACATTTACAGCAGCTGGAGGTTTGTTTATTGGAAAAAGTGAAGCAGAATTTAAAGTAAGAAAAGATAAAATAAAAATTAATAATAAAAAGTATAATACATTAAAAATAGAAATGATAAACCCTATATGGAATTCAGAAAAAGATAAACAATGGAAAAAGCATATTCGGTGGATAGATACAGATAGTGGCAAAATAGTAAAAGAATATTTTAAAAATATAGGATTTAAAATAGAGTATACGGCAACTATAATAGAATAAATAAACTTTTAATCTTTATCTGTATATTCTCTAATAACATTCGCAATTCTAATCTTAAAAGATTTAAAAATTTCTTTTTTCCCTAAATTTTGTGATTTAATGTGTTTAGAGTTGTTTTTCCAATATTTTACTGCTTCTTCATCTTTCCATAATGATATAGAGGCATAACAATTCTTCTTAGAATTATGTATAAACCTATCTACAGAAATAAAACCTTTTGTTTTGCTTAATTCTAATTGGAGTTTTTCAACTTCTTTAAAATAAGATTCTTCTTTATTGGTTATTACAACAAACTCAAATAATACTAATATCATTAACATGCCTAAATATAAAATTTTAATATTTAATTAGTAGCTTCTTATAAATAAATTTACAAGAAGCTACTTTACTTAAGGGATCGAGAGTAAAGTTAGTATAGTATAAGTTAAAGATAATTACAGGTATTAGTTGTCGACATAAGTGTCGTGAATAATGTCGCTTAAGAAAAGTAATAAATAATATGCTTTGCATGACGTTTTATAATTTTAATTATTTTTTTTCCATAACTTTATTTCATCTTTTTGAGAATCAATCCAACTTTTCTCAAATTCTTTATACAAAATTAATAATTGCTTAGTTCCTTGATATTGAGAGCTAACATCATTAACTGTTATAATATCCCCTCTATCCACACCCATTTTTATTATCCTTTGGATTTTTCTCTCTGAGATATGGGTTAATAATCTTATTATAGAAACTGTAAAAAAGTTTTTATTATGATTATCAGGAATTAAATATAAGGGAATTTGATTTAACGCGGAAGCAACCGCTAACATAGCAATTAACCTATGTTCTGGTGAAGTGTTCCAATAATAAACTCCATGAGATACTGGTTTTTTGCATATATTGCTCCAAAAATTTAACCTAAATTCTATAGTTCTTCTTAAAGCTATATCTGCAATAACTTTTTCATCAAACATATCTGATTGTAAGTTAAGACTTTCTATTACTTTCATTCTACCTCCCCAAGTAAAAAGTGTAACTTTTTAAGCTTAAATTAATTCTTTATAGCTTGGTATATCTCCTGCAACTGTAGTTCTATGCATTATTCTTCTAAAACTTGCTTCATCATAACCCGTCCCTCTATGCAAAACTCTTCTATTATCCCACAAAACTAACTCTCCAGTCTTCCATTTATGTTTCGCCATATGTCCACATTCAACAATCCAATCATTAATTTCTTTTATTAACAACCTACTTTCTTCTAGGTCCCAACCTAGAATGTGGCTACAGTGACTACCTGCATAAAAAGCAAGCTTTTTAGTGTACGGATGAATTCTAATTAATCTTTGCTTAACAAACGGCATATCCTTTTTAAACTTTTCATCAAAAATATCACCCGTGTTATTCATTCTAGAATAAACAATCGAATGTTCACAAATACATTCTTTTAAGTCATCTATAGAATATTTCCTACTCTTGTTTTCCCATGTTTCTAAAGCATATCTAGCATCAACAAATTCTGTTCCACCTCCTTCTTCTGGCACTTCTCTTGCACTGAGTATTGATATTTTAGAAGGAATTAATTTAAAAGATGAATCTGTATGAAAGACATTATTACCTCTATCAAATATAACTTTACTATTATCTTTAGATAACATTTTATTGTTTAGGTCAACATTAGATATTCTACTAATTTCAGGCCTAATAGGATTACTTACCTGATAATCTGGAGCTTTAGTTTGAGTTCCAATGGAAATTTCTAGTTTACCAAAACCTTCAGAAAACTTTATTTGCTCATTATCATTTAAATCTTGTGATTCTATTACAACAACACCGTATGTTTCAACCACCTTTTTTATCTCTAAGAACTCTGATCTATTTATGCATTTTATGTCTACATCAAAAATAGTCGCAAAAAAATCTTGGCCTTTGCATTTTACTTCTATACGCATTACGTATCCCCTTTATAAATATTATGTATGAAAATTTGAAATATCAAGTTTATTTTGTATTCTAATACAAACTTTATTTCCTCTATAATAGTAGTAATTTTTACAGATATAACAACCTACTATTTTTCTCTTTAATATACTTATAAAATTGCACAAACTAATTCCTTTACTTTAAAGGGATGAAACAATGAATAATTATATATATAAACCTATCCTTGCCTTTCTGATGATTATTTCATTTAATATTTCAGCGAAGGCTGATGTAAGCGATAATGATTTATTAGCAGAAGCTGGTGATGATTGGGTTCAAACAAATGGTAACTTAGCCGGACATAGGTATAGTACATTAGGTCAAATTAATGCAAATAATGCATCAAACTTAAAAGTAGATTGGATTTATTCTACTGGTGGAGCAACTAATGCACAAGGACCAGTTATAGAACATGATAATCTATTATTTTTTGTACAAGATAATTCTATTCATGCAATCCATGCAGATTCAGGGATAAGGGCATGGAGATATGATTAT
>ENA-OREN01000752-OREN01000752.1-marine-metagenome-genome-assembly--contig:-NODE-752-length-43625-cov-6.402338_pt1 | contig 43625 bp, 47 predicted proteins | sample MGYA00248624_ERZ508555 | MGnify/ENA primary metagenome ERZ508555 (study PRJEB26222, sample SAMN06267773) | marine metagenome | isolation source: Saanich Inlet, British Columbia, Canada | place... | reverse complement strand
CATTTGTGCTCCTCATTTTTGACGGTGGGAAAAGTACGAAGCCTACAGCGGCTCCGCATCTTCCAAAACTCGTCATCGAGTTGCACTTAAGAGTTGAATTCAAGCATTGATAATTTGAAAAAAGAAAAACAAAAAAACTGTTCACCAACCGGGAATTGAGAATTGTTGAAATTGAAATCTGGTTTGGTTGATGGATGGAAAAGATTAAAGCAGTTATTCAAATTTTAACAGAATGGATTTATAAAATTCTTCAATATCCCGAAGGTTATTTTGTAAAATACTTTTTAATATTTCTTTGTCAATATTCTGATATTCATGAACAGCAATGTTTCTAAATCCAACCATAGCGTTCATTTTTTCCTCTAACTCAAATGAAATAATTTTATTTTGTGCTAACAAGTTGAAATGATCTTTTAACGTATTCGGTAATCCAAAATTCTCGTACGCAATTATATGTGCAGCAATATCCACCGACGCCTGTATGGCGCGCTGTAAATTCAAAACAAAAATGTCCTGCACATCAATTTGATCTAAAGTTTTAACCGATAATCCAGTTACATCCAGGATACGCTTCAAACAACGTTGAATAATGGCAACTTTCTCAAGTAAAATATCTTTGTCAACCATAAATACTTACCTGCTTCATGCGGTCTTCAATTGGCTTTCGTATTTTTTTCAGATCCACATAATTGCGAATGACATCTATTGTAAATTCATTTACATGTTTTTCATCTTTACAAAAGAGCTGTTGCCCATTTTTAATGATTTGCATTTGTAATACAGGAGTTACTTTATTCAATTCAACACAATCCACTTCTCTTCCCGTAATTTCATTCAAATCTAAAATGATTTTATTTTTACACTGAAAATCCAGAGACCCGTTATATAATAAAATAGCAATATCAATATCACTGGATGGTCGTTCCATATTGGACGCAAACGATCCAAAGATATATCCAGCGCAAATATCATCAATCTTTTGTAAATAAGATTTTATTCTATTTTTATTCATCTTTTTCATATGAAAAATTTACCTATAAATTGATAATTGTAAAGTCTGAAAGTCATTGAGGCTAAAGTCTAAAGTCGGAAAGTTGAATGGTTATTGCTTATGCGCTCTTTTCCGTTTAATCCACTCTTTGAAAAATGGGTCTTCAATGTCATATTTTCCATCTATTTTTAAAACGGTCCCAATATTGTAAAACGGATGAAAGAAGACGGAAGTACGGAGACCGAAAAAAAGTTGAAAATGGAAAAGGAAAAAAGTATGGCAAAATCCATAGTTGGAATTTTATAATTATTGTCAGTATCCAGGAAAAACAAAAGTAAAAAAGTGCTCATGATTACAGATGGGTTTTGGAAAGTGAATGAATCTGATGACTCGGTATGGCTCGAATATCTTCATTTAAATCAAATTCATGTTCCCCTGCATGTATGACAAAAAGTTTCTTCAGTGAGAGATCGTTTAGACTATTTTTCATTGACGGTGTTATTTTCGGAGCTGTCGTTCGTTTTACTTCAAAACCATATGGATGACCATCAACGAAGGCCAATAAGTCTAATTCTGCTCCAGCATGTGTGGCCCAATAATAAGCATCATCTGGTTCTATGCTTAATTTTCCTAAAATTTCACTGAGAACAAATCCTTCCCATGATGCACCAATTTTGGGATGATTTTCAAGACCGTTCATCGTTTCAATCCCTAAAAGTCCATGCAAAATGCCAGAATCTTTAATGTAAACTTTTGGCGCCTTTACTTGTCGTTTTCCTATATTTTGAAACCAAGGTTTTAATTGCCAAACTACCAAAGCATCTGAAAGTAAATCAACGTATCGTTTTACGGAGGCGTGGGTCATTCCAAATGCTCTCCCCAATTCGCTGCCATTCCAAATTTGGCCATGATAATGTGCAAGCATTGTCCAAAATCTACGCAAAGTGATTGCAGGGATATTAAACCCCAGCTGGGGGATATCCCTTTCGAGAAAGGTACGAATAAAATCTTTTCTCCATGTTACACTGGCCTTGTCTGTTTGCGCTAAATACGATCGAGGAAAACCACCGCGAATCCATAATTTGGATTCATTCTCCTGACCCACTTCAATTAAAGAAAATCCATTCAAATTGAAATAGGATATTCTCCCGGCTAAGCTTTCAGAACTTTGTTTTAACAGGTTTGGGGATGCAGAGCCCAAAATCAAAAATGTCGCTTTGTTATTTTCCCTATCCACCAGGACTCTCAATAATGGAAATAAATCGGGTTTTCGTTGGATTTCATCAATGATGACTAAGCCTGATAAATTTTTCAACGCTAATTTGGGTTCATTTAAACGTACTAGATCGTCAGGATCTTCACAATCAAATCGAGTTGAGGGTGCTTTCCAATGTTTTTCTATTTCATAGGTGATTGTTGTTTTACCCACCTGTCGCGCACCAATGATGGCTACAATTGGGTTTTGACTCAATAATGATTTAATGTGATCTATTTGCGCTAATCTTTCAATCATAGTGAATAGAATATACCTTGTATATTGGATATTGTATATTCATATTTCAATGTATAATTAAGCATAGACTAAAGGGGTAGGAAAACCGGAGAACAATAATAGGAGGACGGAAACCGGAGAATGAAGACCGGAAACGGAGACCATAACAAAGGAGTAGGGAAACCGGAGAAGGGAGACTGGAAACCATTAAAATTTCTCCTTTCTAACTTGAATTAGTTTGTAAAGCATGATACAATTGATAATTGACTATTGACTATTGACTATTGACTATTGATAATTTGAAAAAACAAACTTGAAATTGATTATTTATTATTTTTTCTAGCCGTTTTTCGAGATGAGAAGAAAATAGCAGTCAATTCTTGGCTTTCTGTAAAAAGTGGTGTTACTTTTTCTTTTGGTAACAGATTTTCATCCATAATAAACTCAAGCCAAAAACTGCATTCATCTGCTTCTTCAATTACAATACTCAACTTTGAAATAAACCCCGCTTTTGTCTGAGCAATACATGCAGCGCGGTAATTCGCCGCAACCGATGTAGAACTTCTTATTAATTGCCCCTGGATATGCTTGCCCAATATTGTTTTCGGTAAGACCATACACAGTTTAACACAACTATGTGAAAAATCTTTAGATCTGTGCTGTAATTCATTTTTGTTCATTCAATTATCAATTATAAAATTTTCAATATACAATTAGATAAGGCTCCGCCCCGTGACTCACATAGTCATTGAGGATTTACTATTTTTTATTGACTATTTTCTTAAATCAGAATTCAATCTTCAACAAGAAAATAAACCACCAGCTAAATGATCTTTAAGCTTTCTCCACTGGATCACCCCAAATGAGCAATGCATGATCCATATTCAGCTGCTCCCAGAGAAAGTGTAATTCTTTTATAGTGACCACCATAGGACGGATCTTTCTGGCAATATCCTTTCCCCGTCTTTCGGCAATGCGATCCAATTCCATTTTGTTTATTTTGCCAATCAATATAATATCAATTAATCCGGAATCAATCCCCCGGGCATAATCACCCACCAAATAAGCCGTTTTAACATCACCGAGCTTTTTAATAAGTGTTTCTACCAATCTATCAACACCTGCATACTTTCGGACCATAGCCTGAAGTTCATTGAATAGAGAATGCTCCGCATTGGCATGGTACTCTATGGTGCGTCCTACATTTTCAGCAGATATAATTTTTGCTTCGGAAAGGCGATTCAGTTCTACACGTACACTATTGGTGGATTCGTCAAATTCTAAGGCCAATTCTCGAAGGTAGGCACGGGTGCCGGGGTTCAGGAAAAACTTCATTAAAAGTTTAACCCGAGTTTTTGATGTTATTAATGTATCTAACAAAGAAATTTTATTTTACGAGTAATTATTTTACTCAGAATATGTCTTTATATCAATATTATTTTATAGATGAATTTATTTGACTGCCATCATCACTATCGCCATCGTCTGGGCCAGGTTGGCAAGGATTGATGTCAATTCCTTGGCATATTCGGTCCGGTCAAAAGGTTCTTCTTCCTTTTTCCTGCCAACAATGATAATGGAACCATCCAGAACCTTCCTGTTATTCAGCCAACGACTGTATTTTATTGAAATTCCATTGGGATAACGAATGTAAATGTCATCCTTTTCAGCATCCTGAGAGTAGCCACCAGCCATTGCAATTATATCATTGACACGCTTTCCTGGCTGGAACTTATAAAAACCCGGTGCACTTACCTCACCCGCTACTTGTATGATTTTTGGTTGCGGTGCAATATTGATCTCATCGCCATCCCGTACCTCTATGTTTAACTTCGAACGGTGGTGTTTTATTATTTTATCAATATCCAATTGTACTTTCTGGCCTTTTCGAGAAAATGTGGAGCCAAAGGCATAAGCATTGGGCCTTAAGCCGTCAGCCCGTTCAATTATATCGGAAATAGTCTCATTAGGACTCATAATGGTGTATATGCCGGGATAATACACTGCACCGCTGACTGTCACCTTACGCTGCATCTGGAAAAAAGGATCGGGCCGTACAGAGATATAATCATAGGGCTTCAGGCGGAACTCATCCCGGTCAATTAAAATACTACTGGAACTCGGTTCAACCTGGTATTGAATATTAGGGATAGTGTAATCATTTAACATTTCCAGTTCAATCAGTTCAGCAAAAATGTCTTCGTCTAAATTATGCGGGTCAATTCGTCCCACATCAATCTTGTATTTATAAACATCCTCTGTGACCCCTCCCGCTTCCAGTATCAGGTCTTTGATGGTCATACCGGTTTTCAGGCTATAACTCCCGGGACTTCGTACCACTCCGCTAATGGAAACCGAGCGGACTGAATTGAAGGTTTCTTCAGAATAGACACGCACTTCGTCTCCTGATAGAAGTTTAAAATTATGTTTATCTGTTTTATCAACCAGAACCCCCCCCAGATGGAATGGAATAATGGTTTTTGTGATCCGATCTTTATCGAAACGGATCAAGTCAGCCCTATCCAGAAAAGTACTAGCCTTGAATTGGGGATCATCGAAACCGCCGGCCTTGAATAATAGGTCGTGGATACGCATATTCTCTTCAAAAAGTTCATACTCTCCCGGACGCTTCACATGGCCCGAGATAGACACGTACCTAGTATCACCTTCAATTTCATTAACACTGTAGATACGGATAGCGTCATCAGTCCGAAGTGCGGTATTGGACAACCCCTGTTTATTAAATACCAAACCCAGGTTAAAGGGGATGATCTCTTTTTCATCGTTGTCCTCATTGACCCGGACCAGTTCTGCCCGTTTTAAATAGGTGCGCTTTTTAAATTCTTCATCCACAAACCCGCCAGCTTTAAAGATTAGGTCATAAAGGGTCAAATTCTCCTGTAATAAAAATCGGCCGGGACGTTTGACATGGCCTGTTATGGATACATAGGTTTTTGGAACCATTTCCGTCATACCATAAACCCGAACACGATCAAGACCTTGCAACTGAATATTATGATCTGCGTTTCCGGCTAATGCTTTCTCAAGATCCAACTTGATCAATTCTTCAGTAAAGTCCGGTTTAATGCGTACAATATCCACCCGTTCCAGATAAGCATCACCCAGTACACCGTCTGCATTATTGATTAATTCACTTAGTTTGAGCGAATCACCCAAATCATAACTTCCGGGGCGAGTGACAGCACCTCGAAGGTCCACTACATTCTGGCGAAGGTCCAGTACAGAAAAAATCTGCATACGATCACCATCCTGAAGTGGAAACACATCTGCAGATTTAAGGACCTGCTCCAGGTTCACATCAGTATACATTCGGTCCATCCCCAACTCTGCCCTATCTTCGAAAGGAACAATGCGGTCAATCTGAGCGCGATCCAGGTAGGCTGTAATCTTCAAATCTCCAGCCATAGTAATAAGATCAGTAAGGCTCTCTTTTGGCTTTAACTCGTAAATACCGCTACGATTAATTTCTCCTTCTATGGTAACAGTTTTTAATCGACGAGGAATAAAAATAACATCATCCAACTGCAATTTCTGGTCTTTGGGCTTTTTCCCCGTGAGCAAATAATCATAAAAATCAATGGATGCTATTTTCTTACCACCGCGTATTAACTGAATGTCTCTGAGAGAACCCCGAGTCGTAGGTCCATTAAAGTAGTATAGAGCTGAAAAGAGTGTCGCTGAAGGACTTACGGTGTAAGCGCCCGGTTGGGCTACTTCGCCCAAAACCTGGATTCTCAAGGGGCGCAAATTGCCAAGGCTCACATCCAGGAAGGTGGTGGGCGTTCGCCCCTGCGGGTTTAAACTTGCATACGATTGGGAAAATACCCTGAATAGTTTTGATTCCAGAAGATTGAGGTTCAAGCCATTGACAAATACCTGTCCGATCTCAGGAATAAACACAAAGCCTTCCCGATCCACTGGGAGTACCTGACGGAATTGGGTTTCACCCCAGAGCATAACAATAATTTCGTCACCGGGACCAATAAGGTAATTTGGATCCACGGCGCCAACAGATGTGGCCTGAAATAAAGCAGGATCCCGTGCAAAAATATCATAACCAAAATAGGTCAATCCGCGTCGAGCAGGTTGTGCTTCTGATTCAATATTCAACCCTGATTCATCCACAATTTCCAAGTCATCTTCACCCATAATAGGTAATTCTTCACCTGTAATGGGTTCCATGGTCTCTAACGCAGGTTGACCCTGCACAACTTCATTGGATTTTCCAAGTTCCGGTAGCCCAATCTTTTCTGCAGATTCGGGTACAGATTCTCCGAATCCCGTTTTCGAAGTTTTCTCTTTTTGAATGGCAGCATCAATCTGTTTATCTGTGTAGCCTTGTGCCTTGGCTGCATCTTTTGCCTGACTCTCAGACATACCAGTCCGCGAAATGACTTCTTTGGCTTGTTTGATTTGTTCCCCCGTTTGACCTAATAAAAGACCTGTGGAGATAATTATTATGTGAAATATATTTTTCATAGTTAAGTCCTGGTTATTCATTATTTAATAAATGCCGAGATAACCACTGGGGTTATCGTCAAAATATTCACCTTCCACCGAATTATAGGTATACATAGCCAGCCAGGATCGTTTTTGTTCTTCTACGCTGACTGCTTCATCATTTCCCCTGGCAAGTTCTTTACCGGCACGGTTATTGGCATAAAGGCAAATTACAATATTAGAAAATTCACTATAGCGTTTCGTGAGATTTTCACAGAGCAAACGCTGGCTGTCATTACTTGAATTTTTGTCTATTGTCACATATACCTTGCCCTGTTTGAATGCATCGGATAATTTTTCAACTCGCTCAACAGTATATTTTGGAATGATTACTTTAGGTTCTGCCACTTCTGGTTCTGGAGTAGTTTTTATAACATCTGGTATTTTTTCTATTTTAGAATTTATTTGTTCATTAATTATGGGTTTTACAGGTACAGCGACTTTAGGAATAACATCAATTTTATCTTCGATTATAATATCACTTTGTTCGATTATTGTTGGCCTGTTATTTTGTTTAACAGTATTTGGGCTGAAATATTGAACTAGTAGAGTTGTGATAGCAATTATTCCAACAATAATGGCTATTGTTGATTTTAATTTGAAATTATAAGATGGCTTTGAAGAATTGGATTCGATATCGTTTTGTTTCTCATACTGTATGTCCAATTCATTTTGCTTCGTTTCAGCTTCAATTGGATCCTTTGTACTCAGTGAGTGAAATATCCGTTTATCCTTTTTTTTAGTCTCGGGATTATAAATATAGGTCTGATAGTAATAATAGCCGTCACGACCCTTGCGATATATGCTACTCACAGTAATTAAAGTCCGTTTTTAATAATTTCGATGGAAAATGTTCATAATATCTATAAGTGAACTTACACTAAGTATAATAATAATCAACTACCTTATTCGCTACCCTGTTTTATTAATATATTAATATTAATATATTATTATTTTACTGTAATTACATTTTATGTATATAGTATATAACTATATGTTATTTTTATACTTACTATATCCAACTACCATTTAACTACCATTTATATACTGATTTCTATTAGCAGCTAAAATGGTAATCGAAAATCCGATAATCATAGTCATGGTTTGGGATAGCCCACTTAAAAAATTGCCTAATTTTGGACCTAGGAAAGGAAATAATAAGAATGATATTCCAAATAATCCTAAATGAAATGCTGTGAAATATTTTATCCATAAACCTTTTTTCAACAATACAAGTAATAGCATTGGGACACAATAGAAACCCCCGAATGGGAATATAATGGATGTAGGTTCTACAGATGATTTGTTTTGGGACATATACACTACTGCTACATCATTACTTTGTAATTGTACATTTTTCTCAGGAGCCCACTTTTTTACTAATGGAAATAATACTTGTTCATTCAGCATGAGGCGGACTGGTTTTATTCCAATAATGTAAATAATTGAAGAAAGAATTAATATAATAGGTATTTGCTTAAACAAGATGATGATACGGGAATAGCAGGTTAAAAAAAAGAGCGATGAATGCTTCCCAAGCTATAGCTACATCAAATATCATTATACTCTTTGAACCATTGAATAAATTTTGGTATTCCAATGTCAAGGGATGTGGTTGGTTCATATTCTAAGTCTTGTTTAGATTTTGAAATATTTGCGTATGTTTTTTCTACATCTCCCGGTTGTATATCCTGAAAATCAATAATTGCTTTTTCCCCTAGAGACTTTTCTAACAAGGCAACCATATCCATTAAATTTTCCCAATTATTATTCCCCAAATTATAAATTTCATTTTTCGCATTGAATTCTATGGCAGAACGAGTTCCTGCAATAATATCGTCTATATAGGTGAAATCCCGTTTCATATTTCCATGGTTAAACACAGGTATAGATTCACCATTATGAATTTTATTCGCAAAAATATTCATGGCCATATCCGGACGGCCCCAGGGTCCATAGACAGTAAAGAACCGTAGCCCTGTTGTATGAAGTCCATACAAATGACTATAGGTATGAGCCATTAATTCATTTGATTTTTTAGTGGCTGCATAAATTGAAATAGGATGGTCTACCCTGTCATCCACAGAAAATGGAATTTTTTCATTGCCACCATAGACGGATGAACTGGACGCATAAATAAGACCTTTTATCTTATGATGTCTACAGCATTCCAGAATATTCATAAACCCCTTAACATTAGATTCAATATAGGCATGCGGATTTTCAAGACTATAGCGTACACCCGCCTGTGCGGCTAGATTTACTACACGATCTGGTTGAAATACTGAAAAGAAATAATCTAATTGTTTTAAATCTGCAATATCGATTTTAGCAAATGAGAATTCACTGTATTTCGTTAATTGATTTAACCGAGCTTGCTTCAGGGATGGATCATAATAATCGTTCATATTATCTATCCCAAGTACTGTATATCCATCATTTAATAAGGATTTTGCTAAATGAAGGCCAATAAACCCTGCAGCACCGGTAACTATAATTTTTTTATTTTGTTGTTTATCAGTCATTATAAAGAAACGAGAGCATAAAAGGTGATGGTTTACAAGTGGTAATCACAAAGTTGTCATTCTGATCGGGAAGTCTGTTACAATGATTCTTGCGCGATTTTGAGTAAATATTGTCCATAGGGGTTATTCATCATCTCATTCCCCAAAGCTATGAGCTGATCTTTATCAATATACCCCATCCGGAAAGCAATTTCTTCAATACAGGAAATTTTCATCCCTTGGCGTTTTTCTAATGTTTGAACAAATTGGGATGCTTCTAACAAAGAATCATGGGTTCCCGTATCCAACCAGGCATACCCACGTCCCATACATTCTACTTCTAAACGTCCCTGACTTAAATAGTCCCGATTTACATCAGTGATTTCCAATTCGCCCCGGGGAGATGGCTTTTGGTTCTTTGCCACTTCTACCACATCATTGGGATAAAAATATAAACCTGATATAGCATAATTACTTTTGGGATTTTCCGGTTTTTCTTCAATAGAAATGGCTTTCCCATTTTGATCAAATTCCACCACGCCGTACCGTTCAGGATCTGTGACATTATACCCAAATACAACGGCATTATTCTTTGAATCAACAGTGTGGACTGCGTTTATTAAACGTTCCGGTAAGGTGCCTCCATAAAAGACATTATCGCCCAGAATGAGACATACATCATTATCCCCGATAAATTCTTCACCCAAAATGAATGCTTGAGCTAACCCATCTGGTGATGGTTGTACTTTATAGGATACCTGCAGTCCAATTTGAGACCCATCTCCTAAAAGATGTTCATATACAGGTGTGTCATCCGGCGTTGAAATAATTAAAATATCCTTAATTCCTGATAGCATTAGAATGGATAAAGGATAATACACCATAGGTTTATCATAAATGGGTAATAATTGTTTACTGACTCCTTTGGTAATGGGATAGAGACGCGTACCGCTTCCCCCGGCTAGAATGATGCCTTTCATAATGTTAATCCGTTAATTGTGATTGGTGAATTGTAAATGGTGAATTGTTAGTTGTCAAAATAGATTCGTCCTTTCTATGGTCGTTTGAATAACAGGAACTTTTTTGTGAATCACCTATAATTTTACTCATTTTATAAACTTTCCGAAAGATATTATTGAAAAATATCGATCGCAGCCAGATCCGTTATACCGGAGTTAGGGAATGTATAACGGATGCTGGCATACGATCAAAAAATTGGGTTTTGATTTTTTATAATGCTCCGCCCGGTAAGCCCCAAAATAATAGGCCTACATGGTATGTGATAGATAATAGGGTGGATTTCGGCCAATGACTTGGCTGTTATTTAAATAAGAATCTGCGATAGTTTATTAAATCCTAACCCTTTCTTATAATTCGTCAGCAGACAGTGTAATGTAATTATAGAATACTTCTTTGTCCTAATTTTATTTTTCTAAAAAAAACTTTTCTCACCTATTCTTTGCAAATCATTTATTCTTGTGTATTTTTAACCTTTAATGATACGAATGATATACATCTGCCGTCTGGGACTCCTTTCTTTATTCATTCCATTTTTATATGGTGGTGAAGTGGATCATTATTTAAGTTGGGGAAATCCACTCACCGACTCAGCTAACCCATTGAATGCCAAAATGAATGAAATAGTGGAAAAGGCTATTGAATCATTACCAAACGATTGTTCATGTGAATTTGCAGCTAGTACCATTTTATCCGAATTCGGTGTAAAGCTTAATTCTGATTTAGAACGATGGATAAAAAAATCCACCAAACTTGACTTATATCGACCCGATTGGTCTGAAGCAGTCGAAAAAAGTATTTTCAGAATTCCACCAAAAACAAAACGAATGGAAGAATTAGAAAAAACCAGTTTATCCATGCAAATAGATGAAATAATCAATATTGGAGGCATCTATTTTGGTATTGATAAATTATCCCATTTCACCGGATCCGGTTATTTGTATTATCAATCCTATTTAATTTTTAGGGATAACCCGGATGTAAATGCAGAAGAAATGGCTATTTGGTTCGGCATTCTTGGCGAAAAATCAATTATTGGCCGCATAGCTACGGGCGTATTTTCTTATGCAGATTTAGAGGCAAATTATCAAGGCATGCAATTGGGCCGAAATATGTGTGAAGGCGATAATCCAATGTTAAAGCAATCTGATAACAGGTGGACATTAACTCGACTTTTAGATATGCGCAATTATGTTAATCCTCTCTGGGATGAATCTTACAATCCATCTTTTTATTATGATGGCTTTAATTTAACTCTTATGCCAAAAAATACACCTGTATTGAACAATATGCCCAAATATTGCGATTCATTCCAGTCACCTTTTGTACAGGATTTATTTACCTATTATGATTCATTTCAAATTAAATCTTCTTCTTATACTTTTTTACAACGGTTGATTCAAGAAGAGAAGCTCCCTTCCCCTACCCTTTATGACATTCGAAATATTTGTAAAGATTAAATGCTTTATTTTTTAACAAAACAATTAACAATTGCTGCTGTCCGAATCTTTTTTGATTCGATTACTGCAAAACATATTGATCATATTCCAGATGAGGGTCCCGTTATATTTGTAGCAAATCATCCGAACACACTAATGGATCCATTAGTGATTGGTACAACTTGCCCTCGTCAATTACATTTTTTTGCAAAAAGTCCTCTATTCAATTCGTGGTTTAATCGAACAATTTTAACACGATTAAAACTGGTCCCTATTTATCGGAAACAAGATAATCCAAAACAAATGGATAAAAATGATCAAACATTTGCCCGTGGATTTGATATCCTAGAGAATGGTGGCTCATTTCTCATATTCCCTGAAGGCGTATCTACAGGAGATCGCGTTCTTGAAAAAATTAAAACAGGTGCAGCACGAATTGGCCTTGGAGCAGAAGAAAAAAACAATTTTAATTTGAATGTTAATATTATTCCTGTGGGATTGAGTTATTCTAACGCCATTAAATTTAGAAGTGATATTTTAGTGCGTTATGGAAAACCGATTTCTTTAAAATCTTTTAAAAATGCCTATTCGCATGATTCCATTGAAACGGTGCACCAAATTACATCTCAGATAGAATCTGCTCTTTCCAAATTAACAACGAATGTTAATGAAATTGAAGTAATGGATATTGTTGAATGTTTAGAACGAATATATAAAAAAGAGCTCATGGTAGAAATGGGATTCAAATTGGATAGTAAGGGAGATGATTTTGCAGCTACACGTGGCCTTATTGATGCTGTGGAATGGTACCAAGATCATTATCCTGAAAAAGTGGATGAATTTAGAAATATGCTTTCAACCTATTTGGATGATTTGAATGAATTAGATATTCAAGAATCTTTTTTGGGCCCTGGCGGAGAATCACTAACTCTAAGGAATCGATTAAAAGCTTTGTGTTTTATGATTGTGGGCTTCCCAATATATATGTGGGGACTTATTCATAATTATATTCCTTATAAACTTCCCAGATGGATTGCGAAACGATCTACAGATGCGAAAGCCGAAATTGCACCCTTTAAAATGATTTATGGTTTATTAGTTTTCGTCATTATTTATGGGATAGAATTAAGTTTAGTCCAATGGCTTTTTCATCAATGGAGATTAACCATCGTTTGGGGGTTAACCCTTATCCCTTCTGGTAATTTTGCATTAAAATATATTCATCATGTTCGTGAGTATAAGCAACATTTAAAATTTTTATCTTTATTTTATAAAGAAAGGGGTCAAGTATTTAAATTGATTGAAAAACGTCAACACATTATTCGATTTATCGATAAAGCTAAAGAATTGTATTACAGTGAGAATCAATTAGATAGCCCTTAAGGTAATATTTTTTCCTAAGATTACCATTTTTTGTAAGTTTAGCGGATGAATTCGGCAGTAATAATTCCGATGATTATATTGCTAGTTTCCCACCTCATCCATCGGACAGGGCATTTGATTTAAATCAGTATCTGTCATCCCACAAACAAAAAACCCCACGAATGTGGGGCTTCATGTTATAGAAAAGGTAAATCTATTTTAATAAAACCATCTTCTTGGTCTGCCTGAAATCTCCTGCTTCTATTGTATACAGGTACAGCCCTGCTGATACTGGCTGACCTTGATTATTAGTAGCGTCCCATTGGATTGAACGATATCCAGTAATTTGTTCTGCATTGACTAAAGTTTTCACTACTCTACCCATCATATCATAGATGCTAATGTTAACATTAGCATCTTCTGGCAGGTCATAGCGTAAGGTGGTGACTGGGTTGAATGGGTTTGGGTAGTTTTGGTGTAAAATAAATTCTTTCGGAATAAAATTATTTATATCATTAGATACATATTCTAAAATTATAGGAATGTCAAATGTGAGAGTATCGCCATCAATACAATATTCTGGATGATTTTGACAGTTTAAAGCCTCTGGATAAGCACTAAATGTGACTATTGTATCTGATATAATAGTAGAATCTGCTAATACTATAAATTGTACATTATTGCAAGTATCTGCTTCCATACCATAGAACCAGTAGCTATCATTCAATATTGTTGTCAAATTTGAGTCTGATTCTAATATGACACCCGGATAATACATATGGGCTGTGTCCGAATTATTACATAATTCCAATTCAATAGTAAGTGTGTCTCCTGGATTCCATTGGTCATTATTTCCATACACTTCAATTACAGGGTTGCTAACAGAAAAAATCCAATCAATTATTTGCTCACAGTTAGTGGTATCTTGGTATCCTACATAATCTTCAATACAAGATGGGTAGGGGGGGCAGAATTGATTGTTTTCAATCGTAGAATAATTCCAGTTCAAGTTGCATAGAGTTTCATAGATTTCCCCAGTGAGTTGATTATCAGATAAAGATAATATTACTAAGTTTGTTAGGCTGCCAATCTCAGGTGGAATTTCCCCAATGAGTTGGTTATTATTTAAATGCAAATAATTTAAATTTGTCAGGCTCCCAATCTCAGGTGGAATCTCACCTGAGAGATAGTTATCTGATAATGACAAAGAACTTATACTCGCCAAGTTTCCTATACTCGCTGGAATAGAACCTGAGAGAGAATTATTTATTAATGTTAAATCAATCAGATTTGATAGATTACCAATCTCAGGTGGAATCTCACCTATGAGTTGAGTATTCGACAAATATAAAGTAGTTAAATTTGTTAGGTCCCCAATCTCAGGTGGAATCTCACCAGCGAGTTGAGTATTCGATAAATTAAGAGATATTAAATTTGTCAGGCTCCCAATCTCAGGTGGAATCTCACCAGCAATGTAAGTGCTGCCTAATGACAAAGTATTTAAATTTGTAAGGTTCCCAATCTCAGGTGGAATCTCACCAGTGATTTGAGTATTATAAATATGCAGAGAACTTAAATTTGTAAGGTTCCCAATCTCAGGTGGAATCTCACCAGAGAGTTGAGTGTTCGATAAATTCAGAGATGTTAAATTTGTAAGGTTCCCAATCTCAGGTGGAATCTCACCAGTGATTTGAGTGTTCGATAAATTCAGCGATGTAGTATTTTCAATTGAATAACCCACACTCCATAATTCAACACCTTCTGTACCATCATCAGCAGTACAATCTGAAGAACCTACATCCGGTGGACCCAGAGTTCCATCTTCACGAAGACAATGAGCGTAAACAGACCCATTTTCCGTCCAGGCAATGAAAAGGCAGTTTGGTCCTTTTCCAGCCATCATGTCTGATTTGGCAGTACCTGTATTGGTCACCGTTACTGTCTCGTTGGTCCATACGGAATTACCTTCTGCATCCAGCCTGTTAGCATAAATGTCGCCATCCATATTGGCACTTTGCTGTATGTAAGCTGAGATCAATTCTTCGCCAAAGCCAGCCACAAACAGGTCAAGATAGTCGTAACTACTGTTCAGGGCTACCACTGTGACTCCATTAGATCCCCAGAGCTGATTCCCGCTGCTATCCAGTCTTTGTCCAGATATTCCGCGTTGGGATTGGCTCTCATTGGATTCCTTCCAGACTGCCATAAGCTCCTGTGTCTCTTCGGCTACAGAAAGCATGGGAGACATGCGGAAATTGCTGGAGTTTGTTGATAGATCTACTCCGCCCGCCCATGCAATTGAACCTTCCTCTGTGATATGCTGAGAAACCGCATTCTGTACATTCCCGGAAAACTGTGTCCAGGCCGAAAAGCTGCTGCCGCCAGTTCCAGCCACTAACTGCTGCGACCAATTTCCCATAGGAAATACAACTGGACCCGCGCTAACTGTAGGTTCGCTCCACTGAGAGATTCCATCAAGATCGTATTTCTGTAAGTATAATACACTATTTGCAGCCCACACTGGTCCCGACTGTCCAATCCATTGAACTAATGCATCGCCATTTGAATCAACAATTGGTTGAGGGTACATCAGAGATTCATTACTATCTTCAATAAGAATTCCATCACCCCACATCAAACCACCATCAGATGAAATTCTTTGAATTTCAATAGTAGTTGCATTTGGAGACCATGCAACCATAACACTATTATCTGGTAAAACAGCAAATCGAGGAGAATAATTTGTCTGACTGGAATTCGAAACTGATACTCCATTATCTCCCCATACCATCGAACCATCTGATGAAATCTTATAAGCATATACATTCCATGGCCCTGATCGCTGATCTAAAACTGTAATAATGGCATTATTATCACTATCCACTGCAAGATTCATGTGAAAAACGGCAATCCATGAATCATTGTTATGATCACTCACTAGCATACCACCTTCATCAAATTGCGCTACTCCTGTTGCATCAAATCGTTGTAGATACACATGATAATCACCCATGTCAGTAAGCCATGCAACATATACACCGCCATCGGATGTAGCCTTTACTTGTGCCTGAACACCACTACCTAGCAATTGTGGAGATGCAGGATCAGAAGACCATTGAGCAGATATAACTGACGTTAAAAGAAGTAAACGAATAAATAAATTTGTAATAATTTTCATAAGAAACTCTATTTGATGATCAAAGATAGCTATCCTATTACAAAGAAAAAACCCAAATTTCTTATCGAGAAATCAGGGTTCTTCGTTAGTAGCGGGGGAAGGATTGACTTATCAGCCAAAAGCCGATTTCGCCGGTCTACGTCCCAATACTATTGGAACTCCGGCTCGAACTCGGTTCTCACCCATTACCCCCATAAACCAAAAAAGGCCTCATTCGAGACCTTTTCGGTTTTTAGTAGCGGGGGAAGGATTCGAACCTCCGACCTTCGGGTTATGAGCCCGACGAGCTACCAGACTGCTCCACCCCGCGATCATTTGATTGATATTCTGGTATAAAATGACTCAATAATCATTCAATGTTGATTAAAAAGTGCCGGGAAAATTAGATGATTTAATACGCTTACACAAGACTACTTTAAATCAATTTCAAGATTTAACTCAATTTCAAGAAAAATGGGCATATGATCCGAATAACCACCTAGAAGACGACTCCCTGCCCAAAATCGGAATGGAAATCCATCATACCTTCCACCATGTTGGCGATATTTTTTCCCATCAAAAACGGTCACTGAATTGGAAATCAATCCCCAGCCTCGATCATCCATCAGCCCACGACTCACAATCAAATGGTCATACACCATATCTTTGCCACCATATTTATATGTACTTCCCTCTGGATTTCTGTGATATTTTTTCATCACATTCCATAAAATATACTTCCCACGGCCTAGATCAGAAAGATTCATACTTGCACCTAAATGAATATTGACGGATGGGTCCGTAGGTTCATCATTCAGGTCTCCCATAACAATAATGTCCGCAGTTGGATCTTGGTTTAGAATTTTTTCAATTTCCATTCTTAATGTTTTCCCTGCTGCAGCTCTCAATGGAATCGTTTTTTCTACACCACCATACTTCGATGGCCAATGATTTACAAATACATAGAAAGAATGTCCTTTAGATTCAAATTTCACAAGAAGTATATCTCGAGTTTTTCCACCTGTCGGCAATAAAACAGGAATAGGTTTTGACGAAATAACATTCATCTTGGATGCATCATAAAAAAGGCCTACATCAATCCCACGATTGTCAGGTGAATTATAATGAACAATGGAATAATTCCTTACATCGCAAAATTGGTTCCATCTCACTAACATACTATTGTTTTCAATTTCACATAGCCCAAATACATCAGGATTGATTTTTGTTAATATTTCAGAAAGGTTTTTTAGCTTCAATGTCATGACGTCTGGTTTCATTTCCTTTTTCCCACCTAAAGCAAATTCGCCATCATTTACCCCTTTGTCATTATATTCATCAAATAAATTTTCAACATTCCAAAAGCCAATTCGTAAGGATGCGTTTCCTTTTCCAACCAGCAAAGAAGCCATTAATAAAAAGGGGATAAACTTTTGTACCCATCGATATTGATTAATAATAAACATATTTGAAACCTTTCTTCCTTTGTTACGTATTAAGAGATATGGGGCAGGCGTATTACCCTAAACTACCCTCCTTGATTACCTCCTTGGTTTGGTTCGCCTGCTCCTTTTTTTATCCATTCCAAGGTTCCAATATTCCATGCCCATGCGTTGATTCTATAACCATTTTGATTAAATGATTTATTTGTTTGCGAGGATATTCAATTTTCCAAACAATAGATTGGGCAGATTGATCTTCTATAATTTTACCGTCTAATTGGGATAAGTGGGACGAAAGTGGGCCATAGAAATCCATAGGAGCTGTGAGTTTATACAATACAACATCTTGAAATGGATATCGTTTAACTGTTTGAATTGTATCAGAAGCAGATTGTCCATAGGATTCGATTAATCCACGTTTCCCTAATTTTATTCCACCAAAATATCGAATAACTATTAATCCCACATTGACCAAACCAACCTGTTTTAATTGATGTAATATGGGTAATCCAGCTGTACCATTTGGTTCTCCGGCATCTGATGTATTTTCTTCAATTTCATGTGAACCTTGAATGCGATACGCCCAACAAAAATGTCGTGCATCATGGTACTCTTTTTTTAAATCTTTTAAATAAAATCTGAATTGAGTTATATCTGAGAACGGATATATATGTCCGATAAACTCAGATTGCTTTTCTTTATAGACTGATGTCCCTTTTTTCTGAATGGTATATTTCAACTTTTCCTAAAGGATATTCGAACCGGTATTCCTTTTAAATCAAAGGCGACTCTTAAAGAATTTTCTACATGACGTTTATAATGTGTTTTTATCAATTTTGGATAATTGGTATAAAATGCAAATACAGCTGGTGCACGATGCACTTGAGCTAAATATTTTAATTTAATGACTTTCCCTTGCTCAGCGGGTGGTGGACTTTTGCGAACAAATTGTTTTAAATAATCATTTAATTTACGAGCAGAAATAATATTTCTGGATCGTTCGTATACTTGATCTGCCAATTCAAGAACCTTATGAATGCGTTGATGTGTATCTGCTGAAATAAATAAAATGGGATAATGGTTTAAAGCCTTAAACTGATACCGAATTTCATCGGCAAAATCTTTCATGGTATTAGTATCTTTAGAAATTAAATCCCATTTATTAACAACAAAAATTAATCCTTTCCCCTTTTCAATCACATGATCCACAATCGCCTTATCTTGCTTCCCAAATCCTTTTTCTGCATCAATGAGTACTAAAGCTATATCACATTGATCAATCGCTTTCTGCGATCGAACAGTACTATAATATTCAATTTTATCTGTGATCTTTGACAATTTTCTTAATCCAGCTGTATCCACCAATGTAAAATCTTTCCCATGCCACTTTAACGGAGAATCAATTGCATCACGAGTGGTTCCTGCAATGGGCGTTACAATAGATTGTTCTCTTTTCAATAAAGCATTCGTTAAGGACGATTTTCCCACGTTTGGCATTCCTACAACAGCTAAACGAACCGTTTGGTTTTCATCTTCAAATCGATCCGAATCTTCCAACCCCAATAGGGCGACAATTTCGTCTAATAAATCTCCTGTTAAACGTCCATTCAAAGCAGATATAGACACTAATGTTTCAAACCCTAATTCAAAAAATGCATTTCGATTCGGGTCATCTTTCAGTCCATCACATTTATTAACAGCTAATAAACAAGGTTTTCCTGTTTCACGAATAAATTGGGCAAGTGTTCGGTCACTAGCAGTAGGATTTTCTTTTCCATCCACTAAAAATAATACCATATCCGCTTCCAGCAAGGCTAATTCCGCTTGCTCTCTTACAGCTGCATTAAATATATCCACATCTTCTGGGATATAACCTCCCGTATCCACAAAACGTAATGTATAACCCGTCCAATCCATAGACCCATAAATACGGTCTCTTGTAATACCTTCTTGCGCGTCTACAATAGCTTGACGGCCACCTATAACGCGATTAAAAAATGTTGATTTACCTACATTAGGTCGACCAACAATTGCAATGAGTGGTGATTTCATTTTTTATTTTCCCAAAGATTAAATACAATTCCATATGCGCCATCCATATAGCAATCTTTTCCTTTTTCGTGCCGCTTCAATATGGTACATCCATTAGATATTAAATACGTTTTTGCTTGTTCCATATATTCCATAACTATACCTTGAATATTTGGGTTACCCTGAACATACATTAAAGAGTTTTTCATTTTTTATTTCCAAATGAGATTCTAATTCTAGAACATTCAAACCCATAATATCTTTGTAATAATAGGCAGACTGTTTCCAATCTTTTGTATAGTTAGCCACACAGTGACTTAATTGAAATGATTGTTTTTGTAGCATAATATGATAAATGATTGGTAGGAATTTACTGTGGTGAGCATCAACCACGAAGGAATGAAATGGTTAACTATTATCTATCTCTTTATCAAATAAAAGCCAACCAGACCATAAAGTAAAGATTAAAACTCCAATCATAATGACCATTAATCGGATATAATCCATCCCCATTGATAATCGATGAGAAACCAAATCGACTCCGGTATTCATCCATACAGCAACTAATGCAAATGTCATCCATTGAATTCCTTTGAATATAATTGTTTTACGAAGAAAAATTACAAAAGGGACAACCAAGCATATAAATGCCAATTCAATGGCACCTTGACGGTAATAATGAGCGGAAATAATAATCCATGTTATAAATAGTGGTGCAAAACGCATAATTTAAAAATCGATTGAGCGGGCGATGAGAATCGAACTCACGTCTCCAGCTTGGGAAGCTGGGGTAATAGCCATTATACGACGCCCGCAAATAGGTCAAAATTTACAAAATTGATATAATTTCATTTCAATAATTTTAAATAATCTTTCACCCCTAAACTGAAGCAGTAAGCAGAATCTCTTATGTTTCGTACATACGTCAGTTAGACTGTTTTGAGAAATATTTTTATTTTTTTCATCATTCATAATCATAAATTATATTATCTTTTTTTAACTTTTTTCTCGACGAGAATACAGGTTTTCTCATTTTATTTGTTGGATGAATAAAATGACGGTTTCTATATTCATAACCGCCAACCGTACGATTCATTATCTTTTCATTTGTTAGCATCCTTTTGGAATGTATTTTTAAAACATAATTAATTTAATTATTAACTAGGAATTTTTGTCTATGGCAGAAGCTATGAAATTAGACTTAACTATTTCGGACACTGGATCCGAATCCGGAAAATCATCCGTCCCTCAGGCCTTTTTAGATTTAAAGCCGACCACTGAAGAACAGCAGGAAGTAAATCCCTATTCCAAAGCTGAGTATTATAAAAATGACGACCTTGGCGCAACTGTATTAACCAATAAATATCTCGCACCACACGAAGAACACCCTTATCAGTTATGGGAAAGACAATCGGTGGCTATATCATCTGTGGAAAAAACAAAAGCAGCTCGGGCAGAATGGGAAAAGAAATTTTACTCTATATTAGAAGATTTTAAATTTGTCCCAGGTGGACGAATTATGCATGGTGCAGGTCGCAATGATATTACTACAACCCTCAATAATTGTTATGTTGTAGCCATTAAAGATGATTCTATTTCTTCCATTTATGAAACCATAATTAATGAAGCTATGACTTATAAATATGGTGGTGGCTGTGGACATGATTTATCTGTCCTCCGTCCTTCAGGTGATGCTATCAATGGAACGGGCGGAAATTCTTGCGGCCCGACTGGATTTATGAATTTATTTAGTGAAAATACAAATACAATTGCACAACATGGCCGACGCGGTGCTAATATGCAAACCATTAGTATTGATCATCCAGATGTAGAAAAATTTATTGAAATTAAAACAGGGAATGTGGATATGGTTAAATATTCTAACATATCTGTTTTACTCACCCATGAATTCATGGAAGCAGTCCAATCCGATAGCGAGTTTAATTTGCGTTGGGGTGGCGAAATTTATAAAACACTTCCAGCAAAAGATTTATGGAATAAAATTATTAATCATGCTCATGAAAGTGCCGAACCTGGTTTGCTTTTTTGGGACACGATGAAAGATTATCATAATGCAGAATATTGCAGTCCCCTTGTATCAACAAATCCTTGTGCAGAACAACCTTTACCTGATGGTGGATGTTGCAATTTAGGTGCTGTTAACCTGGAAAGATTTGTAGATGAAGATGGAAGTTTTCTTATTGATCAATTTAAAGATACCATTTCTACTGGAATTCGGTTTTTAGATAATGTGATAGATTACAACTTAGATCGACATGCGTTAGAAGATCAAAAACAGAATGCATCGAACGATCGTCGTGTTGGATTAGGAATTCTCGGTTTAGGCGATATGCTGGTTCGGATGGGCATCCAATATGACAGTGAAGACGCATTACAAACCGTTAGCCAAATAATGCAAATTTTTAGAGATACATCCTATTCTACAAGTATTGAAATTGGTCAAGAAAAAGGAGCATTCAAACATTTTGATTGGAAAGGATATAGTAAAAGTAAATTTGTAAAAAACTTGCCCAAATCTCTCCAAAATAAAATTAAAGAACATGGTATTCGTAATGCGACTATAACAACAGTTGCACCTACTGGAAGTGGAGCCATTGTTGCTAGGGTTACTTCTGGTATTGAACCCATTTTTGCTACATCCTACAAACGTCGTGTTAAGAAAAATGATGGGTATGGAAATGCCTTTGATGAATACACCGTATATCATCCAATCATTGAAAAATTATTCGGTGATGATACCAATTTACCAGACTATGTTAAAACAGCTCACACCGTTGATGCTTCCTTCCGTGTAAAAATGCAAGGTGCCATTCAAGAGTTTATTGATTCATCCATTTCATCCACAGTAAATCTTCCAGAAGATATTTCGAAAGATGCTGTTGGTGAGATTTATATGGAAGCCTACAAATCTGGTTTAAAAGGAATTACAGTCTACAGAGAAGGAAGCCGAGAAGGGATCCTTATTTCTGATAAACCTAAAGATGATAAAGAAACTGTCGCAGAAAGTGAAGCTAGTTCTGAAGCACATATTGAAAAGGCTCCTCGTTTAAGACCTGCCCAAACTCAAGGGGTTACTCGTCGTATCCGTACAGGCGAAGGAACACTTTACATAACAATTAACGAAGATGAAAATGGGCTGTGTGAAGTGTTTACTACTATTGGTAAAGCTGGCGGTCATGCCGCTGCACAATCTGAAGCTATTAGTCGCCTTATTTCTCTTGCTTTAAGATCTGGAATTGACCCAAATGCAATTGTTCGTCAGTTAAAAGGAATCAGTGGTCCAAACCCAACATGGGAAGATGGACGTCTTATACTTTCAACACCTGATGCTATCGGGAAATCGCTAGATGATTATCTTATAGAACGAAATGATACATCTGTATCTGATATGGATGGGAAAGAAGCTGTTCGTTTTACCTTAGCACAAAGTGAAGATGTAGAAAATACTAACGAGATTGAAGGATTAGCTGATGGCATTACCATGTGTGGCGAATGTCATTCTCCAAGTGTTGTCGAGGAAGGTGGATGCAGAACTTGCCGTAATTGCGGTTGGTCCAAATGTGAATAATTCAATAATTTTATTTAACAAAAAAGCCCTTTTATAGAAGGGCTTTTTTTATATCTTAATTCAAGGGTAGAAACCGTTTTATACTTCTAGTATTTCACTTTCTTTCGACTCTTGCATCTCCCCTAATTTATTAATGTGTTCATCTGTCAATTTTTGCATTTCATCATCTCTACAATGAATTTCATCTTCTGAAATATGCTCTTCTTTTCCATAATCATGCATATGATGTAAAGCATCTCTCCGAACATTTCGTATAGCAATTCGCCCTTCTTCAACTAATTGATGAACATACTTAACTAAATCTTTGCGACGCTCTTCTGATAAAGCTGGAATTGGAATCATTACAACATTACCATTATTACCCGGTGTAAAACCCATATTAGCATTTGTAATTGCTTTTTCTATTTCAGGTATGAGCGATTTTTCAAAAGGTTGTAATGTAATTAGTCTTGGTTCTGGAACTGCAATCGTTGCCACCTGATTTAAAGGAGACATAACTCCGTAATAATCTACCTGAAGTGAATTAAACATTTCAGGGTTCGCACGACCAGTTCGAACTTTATTTAGTTCACCTTGCGTATGCGATACAGCCTGATCCATTCTATGTGTTGCGTCTTGTTTTATTTCATCTAACATAATCTTACTCCATTACCAAGGTACCAATTTTACTGCCAAGGATTACTTTTTTCAAGTCTCCTTGATTGTTAATACTGAATACTTTAATCGGCAATTGATTTTCTTTGCATAAAGTTATCGCTGTCAAATCCATCACACGCAAATCGTCTTTTAATACAGTATCATACGTGACAGAATCATATCGAGTAGCATCCGGATATTTCATAGGGTCTTTATCATATACTCCGTCAACTTTTGTCCCTTTTAGTACAATTTCAGCACCTAATTCAGTAGCACGAAGAGCTGCGGCTGTATCTGTAGTAAAATAAGGATTTCCAGTCCCGCCAGCGACGATAACAGCACGACCTTTTTCTAAATGGCGAATTGCTCTTCTGCGGATATAGGGCTCAGCAATTTGATCAATTCGAATAGCAGAAAGTGTCCGTGTATCACATCCTTTTTTTTCAAGGGCATCTTGAACTGATAATGCATTCATGATTGTAGCCATCATACCTAAATAATCTCCTGTAACACGGTCCATTCCTTTACTTGCAGCTTGTAATCCTCGAAAAATATTACCGGCACCAATAATAATACCTATACCGATTCCTAGGTCGTAAATGGATTTGATTTCTTCTGCAAGGTAATCTGCTCGAGCTGGATCAATACCGAATCCCTGTTCGCCAGCAAGAACTTCACCGCTTAACTTGAGAAGCACGCGGCGATAAATGGGGATGGACATTATATAGTAAGTCTAAGCTTGACCATTAGATCCGTCTGATTCACCAATGGCAAATCGGATGAAACGATTGATGGAGATATTTTCTCCGAGTGTAGCAACAGTTTCAGTCAATAAGTCGCTTACATGCTTATCAGGATCTTTAATATATACTTGCTCTAGAAGACAATTTTCGGAAAAATATTTCTTCATACGACCATCTACCATTTTTTCAATAATATTTTCTGGTTTACCAGATGCTTTTGCTTGATCTGAATAAATATTTCTTTCTCGTTCTACAATGTCTTCTGGAACATTATCTTTAGAGAGTGAGATTGGATTCGTTGCAGCAATTTGCATTGCTACATTATGAGCTAACTCATTAAATCCTTCTGTTTTTGCAACAAAATCTGTTTCACAATTTAATTCTACTAAAACACCTAAGCGACCACCAGCATGAATGTATGAATAAACCATTCCTTCTTTCGTTGCTCGTGTGCCTTTCTTTTCAGCTTTTGCAACACCAGACTTCCGGAGATAATCAACTGCTTTTTCAACATCACCATTTGTTTCAACTAATGCTTTTTTGCAATCCATCATGCCAGCACCAGTTTTATCTCTTAGTGTTTTTACCTGTTTTGCATCAATACTCATTAAATTATTCTTCCTCTTCGGATGCTTCTACTTCTTCATCTACATTATCAGAAACTTCTTCTGTTACTTCAGGTGTTTCTACTACAGCTTCTTCTACAACTTCTTCCTTGGGTTCTTCAACCTTTTCTTCAGTTTTTTCAGCTTTTACTTCTTCGACAGGTGCTACTTCTACTGTTTCTTCTACTGTTTCTTCTACTTTAGATTCTGCATCGGATAGTTTTTCTTCTGGAACACCTCCTTTAGCATCAATTATGGCATCTGCCATTGAACTAAGGATAAGTTGGATTGAACGGATGGAATCATCATTTGCTGGAATAGGGTAAGCGACTTTCGTTGGATCTGTATTCGAATCAACAATTGCAATAACTGGAATTTCTAAGCGAGTTGCTTCTTGAATTGCAATTTCTTCATATTGCGCATCTACAAGAATAACAGCTTCTGGTAAACGTCTCATATCTTTAATACCACGATGTTGATCAGAAAGTTTTACCCGTTCACGATTCAACATTTGGGTTTCTTTTTTAGTCAAATTATCATAAAGATTAGAGCCTTCTTTTTCTAGCATCTTTAATCGTTTAATACTTTTCTTAATAGTTGAAAAATTGGTTAACGTTCCCCCCAACCATCGTTCAACAATATAAAACATACCGCAACGATCAGCTTCTTGTTGAACAATATCACGAGCTTGTTTTTTAGTACCAACAAATAGGACTTCTCCATTTTTGTTAACAACTTTATTTAGGAATTTGCTGGCGGTATCAATGGCCTTTAGCGTTTGCTCAAGGTCGATAATATGAACACCATTTTTTTCCATTAAAATGTAAGGTGCAAATTTAGGATTCCACTTGCGGGTTACGTGCCCAAAATGAGCACCAGTACCTAATAAATCTTCAAATTTTAATTCAGCCATATTTTTCTATCTTTTAGAGAATTGGAATTTTTTACGTGCGCCAGGTTGACCGGGTTTTTTCCGTTCCACTTTACGAGCATCACGAGTCAAATATCCCTTTCCCTTTAACGTACTACGAAAATCATCATTTACAAGAAGCAATGCCCTTGAAATACCTAAGCGAATAGCACCAGCTTGTCCCGTTAAGCCGCCACCGCGTACAGTAACATTTACATCATAGGCAGATTCACCATCAACCGCAACTAGTGGCTGTCTAATCACAATTCCAAGAGAATCGCGACAAATATGGTCAAGATACGGTTTACCATTAATGGTAATGTTACCTTTCCCTGGTGAAACATATACACGAGCGATTGAACTTTTTCTACGCCCTGTTCCATAATAAATAGCTTTTGACATCTATACTTCCAATACTTTCGGCTGCTGAGCATCGTGAGGATGTTTTTCACCGACATAAACTTTTAGATGACCATATATGGAACGTCCTAATCGATTATGAGGGAGCATACCCTTCACTGCATTTTCTATGATCCGTTCTGGAAATTTATTCCGGAGCTCCTGTAAGCTAGTTTCTCTCTCACCACCAGGATATCCACTATGACGAAAATAAGTTTTATTCGTCTCTTTTTTACCAGATACTTTGATCTTATCAGCGTTAATAACAATGACACAATCGCCCATGTCTAGGTGGGGAGAAAATTCGGGTTTATGCTTCCCACGTAATACTTGCGCAATCTTACTAGCAAATCGACCTAAAGTCTGCCCTTCGGCATCCGCGATCCACCAGTCTTTATTAATTTCGTTTAGTTTTAATGTTTTTGTTTTCATTTTCATTCAGAATAAAGCCCGAGAAATTAGAAGTTACTATTAAACAATGTCAACGATAATTCGCAACATTTTAAAATAAGATTTTAGGCGATCTTTGCTATCCTATTTTTAGATATTGTTATGATAGGGCGACCTATCAATGATTCTTGAGTAAACGGTGAATTCTTCGATCTAGAATAAATATCATTTTTTGAAAAAATCCACTCTTCATCCGGATTTAAAACCACAACTTCTGCTTGTACTCCATCCTGGAATAAGTCACTTTCGAACCCCATAATGAGCCTTGGGTTCACTGTTAACATTTGTATGAGTGAAGATAAAGGTATATTATTTTCTTTCACCAATACTTTATTTATAGCGCCAAAACAACTTTCTAAACCAATCATACCGAATGCGGCTAAATCAAATGAAGCTTCTTTTTCTTCTATTGTATGTGGCGCATGATCTGTGGCAATACAATCAAAAACGCCATCCTTTACAGCTTGAATTAAAGCTTTACGATCAAATTCACTTCGAATAGGCGGTGCAACTTTTAGGTGAGTATCAAAATGTTCGATGGCTGTATCATTAAAATACAAATGATGAGGTGCCACTTCAGCCGTTACATTATCATTTTTTTTCTTCATTCTTTTAATATGATCTGCTGCCCGTGCTGTACTCACATGAGGTACGTGGACACGACCACCTGTCAGTGCACCTAACTCTAAATCGCGATGAACCATAGATGATTCAGCTAAAGAAGGATTCCCCACCAAACCTAATCGTGTAGACATGGTTCCTTCATTCATAACTCCACCTTCTCTTAAACATGTATCTTCTGCATGATTTATAATTGGAACATTGAACATCGATCCATATTCTAAAGCCCGTCGCATCACTGACCCATCCTGGACAGGTAATCCATCATCACTGAATGCAACAGCACCTTCTTCTTTCATTAAACCCATTTCAGTTATATCTGTCCCTTCCTGCTGACGCGTAATGGCACCAATGGGATGAATATGAACAGGTACTGATTCAGCTTTTTCTAAAATAAACCTAATTGATTCAGGTGTATCAAGGGGCGGATTAGTATTAGGCATAACACAAACACGTGTAAAACCTCCTGCAAGTGCAGCTTGAGCTCCCGTGACTAAGGTTTCTTTATCCTCTCTACCGGGCTCTCTAAAATGAACATGAATATCACAAAATCCATGTGTAATGATTTTGCCTTTGCAATCAATAATATGTGCATCAGTAATCTGTTCTTTATTTCCTGTTGCTATTTTTCCATCTACAATGAATAAATTTTCATTATTCATTGTATCTGTGACAGGATTATAAATTGTGCCACCTTTTAAAAGTACTTTTTGGGGTAATGAATTCACTTTCATTATGCTTGATTCTCCTCTGGTTTCCCCCCGCAAAGGAGATATAAGACAGCCATTCGGGAAGCAACACCATTTAACACTTGATCAAGAATGATTGCTTGATCTCCATCCGCAACTTGACTATCAATTTCAACGCCACGATTCATCGGTCCGGGGTGCATGATAACAATTTCTTTTTTATGACGGGTTAATCGTTCTTCTGTTATCCCAAACAAAGATCGATACTCTCTTACGGACGGCAATAATGCTGACCCCATCCTTTCTCTCTGAATTCGCAACACATTTAAAGCATCTGCCCATTCCATTACTTCATCCAAATTAGAATTAACTGAAACGCCTAATTCATCAATATTGGGAGGAATCAAGTTGGTTGGCCCACATAAAATTACTTCTGCTCCCATTGATTGGAGACCATGAATATTACTTAATGCCACTCGACTGTGTAAAATATCACCTACAATTGCAATTTTTAATCCAGCTATTTTCCCAAATTTTTCCTGAAGAGACATCATATCTAATAGTGCTTGTGTTGGGTGTTCATGTGTCCCATCCCCAGCATTGATCACAACAGCATCAATAAATTCTGTTAGATGGAGCGGAGCTCCAGGAGCAGGATGACGCATCACAACAGCATCTATTTTCATCGCTTCAATATTTTGCGCTGTATCTTTAAAGCTTTCCCCTTTTTTTAGACTACTAGATGAAGCAGAGAAATTAACAGTATCTGCACTTAACCGTTTCTGAGCAAGTTCGAAACTGATTCGTGTACGAGTAGAATTTTCAAAAAAGAGATTTACAATAGTTACTCCCTGAAGGGAAGGCACCTTTTTTATGGGACGATCCAATACTTCTCTGAATTGAAATGCTGTATTAATAATTGTTTTAATATCTTCTGCAGGATAATTTTCTAATCCCAATAAATGTTTTTGAGTCAACATATTATTCATCTCCCCATATTAAAATGACAGCATCTTTATCATCTACTTCTTGAATGAGAACTGATACATGTTCTCCTTCATGTGTGGGAATATTTTTTCCTACAAAATCTGCTCGAATTGGTACCTCTCTATGACCGCGATCCACCAAGACTGCCAACTGAATTGCGGATGCTCTTCCGAATGCATTTAATACATCCATTGCTGCACGGATGGTTCGCCCCGTAAATAAAACATCATCAACTAAAACGACAATTTTGCCATCTAATGTAAACGGTATTTCGGTTCCTCGTATTTGTGGAATTACCAATCTCTCTCTAAAATCATCTCGATGGAATGTAATATCTACCGTTCCAATAGGAATTTCAATTTGAGTAATAGAATTAATTTGATTTTGGATACGTATAGCAATAGGAACGCCACGACGATGAATCCCAATTAATACAACATCTTTTGGAGTCGTATTTTTTTCTATTATCTCATGACTAATTCGCGTAATTGTTTGTGCGAGACGCTTTCCATCTAATAGTTGTTTTTGATTCATCTATTTTCTCCTTAATGAAAAAAACCTCCGGGCAGCATCTAAAACTTGCACGAAGGTTAGGCGTCTGCCCTTTTCAATCTCACAGGATCGAGTTAAAGGGTTATTTAGCGACCGAAATTACTGACAATGATTATATAAATCATGTATTATTTCAGGTAGAATGGTTCTATCTAGATGATCTAGGACAATTGAAACATCCATTGGTTCTTTCCGAAACCATTGCATTTGTCGCCTAGCATATTGTCGAGTCCTAATAACAATATCTTCTACCATATCATTATACGAAATATCCCCCGACAAATAGGATTGTATCTGTTGATAACCAATAGAATTCAGAGCAGGAAATACTTCATCCAAATCATCCTGTTGTTTGAGTAATAATTTGACTTCATCAATCCATCCTTGAGCAAACATTTCTTGTGTTCGCTTTTCAATACGAGAAATGAGAGTTTGTCTATCTAAGGTTAATAAAAATGAAAAGACAGGAAGAGTGTCTGATTCTTGGATTCCCTGACGACTGAAATGGACGCTTGGCGGTATACCTGTCGCCTCAAATATTTCTAATGCTCGGACTAATCGTTTCTTATTATTCATATGGACTATTTCACTATAATCGGGATCAATTAATTGTAGACGTTCATACAATAAAACGGGATCATCTTCGTATGCTTGCTCTAGCCTACCGCGTAATGGAAGATCAGAAACACTCCCTACAAAAATACCTTTTGTTAAAGCCCGAAAATAAAGGCCAGCACCACCACATAAAATGGGCGTTTTTCCTTTGGAAAGGATTTGTTGACATTTTTCTTTTACATGATCTGCATATTGGCCTGCTGAAATCGGTTTAGAAGGATCTTGAAACCCAAATAAATGGTGCGGAATACCCTTCATTTCATAACTGGTAGGTTGGGCTGTGCCAATGTGCAACCCTTTATATATTTGTCTCGAATCTAGACCAATGACTTCCCCGTCTATTCGTTGAGCTATTTCCACACATAAGGAAGTTTTACCACTAGCAGTTGGGCCCATAATTGTTAGAATTTTTTGTTGAATCATTGAAGGAAAATTAAGCTTTAATTTTTTGTTGTGAAATGGCGATTCCCGTATTTTTATTTTTCAGAAATCTCCTTTCTACGAATTTAGCGATCTAAGAGACGCCTACTTACACCCTTTTCTAACCTAAGCCAACATTTTAGCTGTTTATTATTAATAAAATTGGAAACGATATAGTTGGATTACGTTTTTTGGGATACATTTCAGGTTAAATATATATGATACAAAAACTGATACACCTACGCTATTGCGTAATTAGAATCATCAACTATTTGATGATGATTTAATGAAAAGAATAAATATTATTATTGTGTGTCAGAAGGAATGTTTAACTCTATTTTCGAAATGCTCTTTAATGTCTTTCGAACCGTCGATCTAATTCATCCAAACTCATTTGAACAATAATAGGACGACCGTGCGGACAATAATAAGGATGGTTCGTTGCAAATAAGCGGTTGACTAATTCTTGCATTTCTTCTTTTGTCATTGGATCACCCGCTTTAATTGCTGCTTTACAAGCGAACGATGCGGCTAATCCTTCCTGAAATGAGCTATATTCTTTACGATGATTTAAAAAATGATCTATAATATCTCGAATCACAGATTTTTCCATACCCCAACCCATCTCGGATGGTATCGCTTCTACGCGAATAGATGAGTCACCTTCTTTCTTCACCTTAAAACCTATTTTTTCAAGATAAGGTAATACATCTAAGAGTGCATCAAATTCATCAGCTGAAAAATCGAGTTTCTCTGGAAATAATAATGTTTGCGATGCCATAGATGTTGATTCAAATGCTATGAGTGCTTCTTCATACAATACGCGTTCATGAGCTACGTGCTGGTCAATCATAACCAATCCACTACTTATTTCAGATAAAATATATTTATTATGTATTTGCCAAATATTTTCAGTCGCAAAAGATGTAGAAGAATCTTCTCTACTTTCTGCTAATTGAGAAGCGTATGATTTTGCTCTTTGTAATGTTTGATATTCTTTTTCATTTTGACTTAATGGCGTATTAGAAAATTGAATCGATCCTTGATTTGAATCACCTTCATAATTATTCGATTTCTGAAAAAATGAATCGAATGGCTTGTCAAATGATGGTAATGTATCTAATAATTCTTTAAGGGCTTCCTTTACACCAGATTTTAGAACATGATATACACGCCATTCATCTTGGAATCTGACTTCTGTTTTCATGGGATGCACATTCACATCCACTTGATCTGATGGAATCATAAGGTTTATTACAAAAAATGGATATTCACCCCTTTTCACCAATGCTTCATAGGCGGAATACACAGCAGAATTCAACAGACGATCTTTAATAAATCGTCGATTTAAAAATAAATATTGTTCACTTGGACGAGAACGAATCAAATTCAAATTCCCTACAAACCCAGTAAAAACAAAATCTCCTTTAGAAAAATTAACAGGGCGCAAATTTTCACCATAGGTGGGGTCAAATAGGGCGTCAATCCGCTCTTCTAAAGATTCAGGCAATACTGATAATATTTCTTTTTCATCAGATATTATTTTAAAAGCAACTTCAGGATAAGCTAATCCATAACGTCGTACTATATCGACTACTTTTCTCATTTCTGTTCTTGGAGCTTTTAAGAATTTTTTTCGTGCTGGTGTATTAAAAAATAAATTCTGGATTGTGATTTCTGTGCCACCAATTGCAGGGGCAGGGGCAACTGAATTCGAGACACCATTTTCAACTGTTATTTCATGGCCTACTTTCTGTCCATGACTGGATACTATTTTCATTTCAGCCACAGAAGCAATACTGGCTAATGCTTCTCCACGAAAACCTAAAGTATCAATGGAAAAAAGATCATCAATTGATTCGATTTTACTTGTATGATATCGTAAAACAGATGCCGTTAAATCTTCAGATGACATTCCAGACCCATTATCACTTACATGAATCAAATGATGTCCACCTTTTTTAATAATGATTGAAATGTCAGTCGCACCGGCATCTAGGCTATTTTCCACACATTCTTTTACAACAGATGCGGGTCTTTCTACCACTTCACCTGCAGAAATTTTATTTCTTAAATCTTCCGATAAAGGTTGAATTATCATTTTATTAGGATAAAGAAATATATTTCAAAATAATTATAATTAATGATTGGATTAAGGTTAGACATTTTCAGTTTTACTCTTCGATTTTTTCATTGGTCTGTTGATGGATGATTGCGTGTAATTGTTCTGCATCCTTTTTTAATTTTTCCACAGCTTCTTTTTTCTCATTTTTATACTTTAAATCATCTACACTTGGCAAATTAATTAAAACATTCATACAAGCACCTCGAACACCTGCCAAAGCTAATTCTCCAGCTACACCCGCATCAGAAACAGAATTAGGATTCCCATTATCAACAAGCTGGTTTGCAAGTTTTAACACTTTGAAACAAAGTTCTGCTGTTTCCATAGGTACATCAATTGCATATTGGTTGGCCAATTCAACGGATTGGCTCTTTTTTATTTTTTCATTTTCATTCGATGAAGGGAGCCTATTTGCCGACATAACTTGATTAAACGCTTCTGTATCCTCATCAACAAGAAAAGCCAATTGATCCTTCAATAATTGTGCTTCAATACCAATGATATCCATCTCTGGTTTACTGTCGAGCATATCTTTCTTTTCGTGAGTGAGTGCTGCCACCATTGATGCTAATGATGCTCCCAATGACCCCGCCATTGCTGCAACACTTCCACCACCTGGAGCAGGACTATTTGTAGAACATTCATTTAAAAAGTCTTCATTGGCTAAACTTATGAGGGGCCGTTTCGATCGTTTTACAGCAAAATCAATTATTTTTTCATTCGGAACAAAAGGCGTCACATCATTGAGCCCTAATGATTGTACAGCACATTCAATAATATCATTAGTCGGCACTCCCATTGAACGGTTTTGTTTTTTTAGGTAATGTTTTCCTGCCATTAACATAGCTTTTAATGGAATAAGTCCAACCAATTCACTTCCTGTCACCCGAACACCACGCTCTTTAGCTAATTGGCATGCAGCATCAAAAACATCATGAATAGTGGAAACTTTGTAATTATTAAAATTGATAGAAATTTGAGCTCTATTAAATGTGTCCACATACCAACCAATGCCTTTCACATCCTTGAACATTCCAGGAATATTAACTGGGCTACCATCATCATGTCTGATAATTTCTCCATCCAATAAATTTTTTGAATTTGGATTAGGTATGCGTTTGCTTCTACCCGCTTCTCGTAATTCGAAAGCAATATCCGTGGCTAATCGATGATCTTTCGTATTTAGATTAATATTTAAAGCAATAAGAAATTCTCGACACCCTATGACAGTTGCACCTGCTTTTTCATGCACCGTTTTTGGACCATAATCTGGAGACCACTCATCATTTAATAATTTATCTGCTAATCCTTCATATTCCCCTTTACGAATATTTGGTAATTTTTTGCGCTCAGGTTTTTGTGCAGATTTTTCGTATAAATAGATGGGAATATTGAGCTCCTTCCCAACTCGAGCGCCTACTCGTTTTGAAATATTTATACATTCTTCAACCGTAACGCCGCTTATTGGAATAAAAGGACATACATCTGTGGCACCCATTCTTGGATGTGTCCCAGTATGCTGACGCATATCAAGAATTTCTGATGCACATTTAATACCTTTAAATGCGGCTTCTTCAATTGATTCTGGATCGCCTACAATAGTTACAACAGTTCGGTTTGTATCTGAACCGGGATCAACATCCAAAATGGTTACACCAGGGACTTTGGCCATTTGGGCAACTATTTTATCAATCTTTTCAGAATCTCGTCCTTCAGAAAAATTTGGGACACATTCGATTAAACGGTTCATAATTTTAACCTGATAAAGCTACGTTTTTTAAATATTGAATTAGCCAAAGGACCAATAGAATCATTCCAACTGTCCACAAAAATGGACGTTGTTTTGATGTACGCCTTTCAATAATTCTGCGGAAATAATTCTCATGTTTACTCATAATGCAATTCCAGCAAAGATTGACATGAAAAAGTTTACAAAAGGTCCCATAATCATCCAAAGAATTGAAACATTTGTCAATACGCCAATTAAAATAAGACCAAATAAAACTTGTGGACCATATTGTTGCATTTTCATCACTAATTCTGGATTGCGGCGAATCATAATACCAGAAAATATTTGCGATCCATCCAAGGGTGGTATGGGCAACATGTTAAAAACAGCCAATGCAGTATTAATATGTGCAAAATAAAGTAGAAATATGAAAATTGTATCTGAGAATATTGAGCTTCCATTTAAAAAGCGAATAGCCAATCCTGCTAGAAATGAAAGAAGTAAATTTGATGCTGGTCCTGCAAATGCAATTTTCATCATATCTGGTCTGGGATGGCGTAAGTTACTTGCATTAACTGGTACAGGTTTTGCCCAGCCAAATCCAACAAATAATATCATGATTGTACCCATGGGATCTAAATGATCAAATGGATTTAATGAAAGCCTTCCCATCCGAGCTGCCGTCGAATCCCCCAATCTGTTTGCCATCCATGCATGTGCAAATTCATGGAAACTTAAAGCAAATAAGAGAGCGGGAATTAAAAGGACAAGTGCTTCCAGGGGCATTCGAAATAACATATTAGCTCCGAGGATGATACTGACGGTGAATTTCCGACAGCGTTGTTTTATCTAAATGAGTGTAAATTTGAGTTGTTGTAATATCACTATGCCCCAGCATGATTTGAACAAATCGTAGATCTGCTCCACCTTCAAGCATGTGGGTTGCAAAAGAATGCCTAAATGTATGGGGGCTTACAGGTTTATGGATTTCAGCAATATTCACCCATTTTTTTACAATATTATAAATTGACATTCGAGTTAATGATTTTCCATTTTGACTTAAAAAAACATTTCCTACCGATTTATTTTTTGCAAGTGCAGGACGAGCATGTATCAGATATTGGTTTAAAATATCTTTAATATTTTTCCCCAAAGGAACAATTCTTTGTTTATTGCCTTTACCTGTTACGCGAATTAGATCTTCATCAAAGAAAAGTTCACTGACAGATAGATCGCAACATTCTGACACTCGGAGCCCACATGAATATAACATTTCTAAAATGGCTTGGTCTCGTTTCCCAATGAATGTTTTTGTCTCAACAGATTGAATAATTAGATTCATTTCCTCAACCGATAAAACATCTGGAAGTTTTTTAGGCATTTTAGGTGCCATTAACTGGAGAGATGGATTTTCATTACAATATCCTTCATCTGATATGAATACATGATAAGATCGAATAGATGAAAATATTCGTGCTATGCTTGCGGGCGCTAAATTTGTTTGAGCTAATGATCGAATAAAATGGCGAATCTTATCCTGTGAAATATCCTCTAATGATGTGAATCGTCCATTTTCAATTATAAAAGATAAATAAATATTTAGATCTCTTTTGTATGCTTCAATAGTATTGGCTGCCAAATTTTTCTCCACCCGAAGCATTGTTAAATATTCATGAAGGTACGTTTCCATGAATCTATTTTCCTACGACTGCATTCTCAATCAATATATCTCCTGACAATCCTAGAGCTTCAATTTGTCGAGAAAAGATGGAATTAAAATCGGTATCATTGGCCCATGCAGTTAAAAAAGATGAATCTGTAGTCAAAGCAATCGAGGGAACTGCCTGACGATCATGATCCACTAATCCACCTAATAATTCTGTTGATAAATATTGTGCATCCGCTGCACTTCCTCCATTCCCACACCATAGAAATTTATTCCCAGATTGGAATACGGATTTCATTAACGTTGAAGCCTTTTCTATATCTGATAAACAAACATCCAACATAGATGTTTTAACGGAGGCGCTATCTAATAGTTTTGCCTGTATAAAAGAAAGGTCAGACATGGCATTATTGGTGAATTGCGTCGGAAAATTCTTTCATAATAGCCGACCCATTATTTTCAATAATAGTTCCCGTCACAATAAATGATGCGCCAGCTTCCACACGTTCTTGTGCCGCTTCCGGCGAACGAATACCACCACCAACAATGAGCGGACATTCCACGGCTTTCGCCATAGCAGAAATAATTTGTACAGGAACAGCAGTTTTTGCTCCACTTCCCGCTTCTAAGTATAACATTTTTAAGCCTAAATATTGGCCAGCAAGCCCATGAGCTACTGCAATATCTGAACGATTCATGGGAATTGGTTTTGTATGGCTCATAAATTCAACAGTTGAATTTGCTCCTCCATCAAACAACATATACCCTGTCGGAATTGGTTCGATATCTAAGTCTTTAATTACAGGTGCAGCTAATACTTGTTCCCCAATAAGATAATGTGGATTTCTACCAGATATAACAGACATAAATAACATGGCATCATAATAATTATTTAATTGATTTAGTCCTCCCGGAAATGAAATAACGGGAATAGTTGATGCTGCTTTTATTCGCGCAACTCTTTCGTGACATTTACTATCCATCATTAGACTACCCCCAACAAAAAGAGCATCAACACCCGCTTCATTCGCTGCAGTTACATGCGCTTCTATGGTTGAGTCATTTTTTTGGTCTGGATCAATAAGAACAATATACCCTGCGCCTTTTTGGTCCCGAATATTTAATAATGATTGATAAATGTCTGATTTCATGTCTAAATCTAAGCGATCATTTTTTCATATGCTTCTGCTGATAATAACGATTCTTTTCCTGATGAATCATTGATTTTAACTTCAATGAGCCAACCTTTACTATAAGGATCTTCATTTATTTGCTCAGGTGCATCTTCTAATGATTCATTAATTGAAACAACAATTCCATTAATCGGAGCTATTAAATCTGATACAGTTTTAACAGCCTCCACTTCTCCAAATGGGTCTCCTAGTGTTAACTCTTGCCCTATCTCTGGAAATTCAACAAATACGATATCACCAAGCTGACCTTGAGCAAAATCTGTAATTCCTATCTTAGCCGTATTCTCTGAAAATTGAACCCATTCGTGATCTTCTGAATAGTATAACGGATCTAGAATTATCATTCATCTTCTCCTTCATTAGGATTGAATTCAAAGGATTCTAAAAAACTTGTGTCAAAATTCCCCGATTTAAATTGATCATTTGCCATGATTGCCTGATGATAAGGAATAGTTGTTTTTGGCCCTTCAATAATAGTTTCTTCTAATGCTCTTTGCATCCGATTGATAGCCCTATTACGGTTTTTTGCATGTACAATAAGTTTTCCAAGCAAAGAATCATAATAAGTTGGAATTTGATATCCTGCATAAGCATGGCTATCTATTCTAACACCTTTACCACCCGGCATATGATAACTCTCAATTTTCAACGGGCTAGGAATAAATCCTTTATTTGGATCTTCTGCATTAATTCTACATTCTATTGAATGTCCTTGTAATTTAATATTATATAAATTTTCAGGAATTTTTTCGCCCGCATGCATTAGAATTTGTTGTTTAATAAGGTCTGCGCCAGTTACCATTTCTGTAATAGGATGTTCCACTTGAATACGCGTATTCATTTCCATGAAATAAAAATCATTATTTTTATCTAACAAAAATTCTATAGTTCCGACCCCAATATAATTAACAGATTTTCCGCCCGCAATAGCTGCTGCACCTAATTTTTGTCGCAACGTTTCATCTACAACAGGAGATGGAGATTCTTCAATCAATTTTTGATGGCGACGTTGAATGGAACATTCTCTTTCACCTAAATGGACAATATTCCCATGCGAGTCGCCCAGGATCTGAACTTCAATATGCCTAGGATTTTCAATAAATTTTTCAATATACATATCCCCATTTCCAAAACCAGATAGAGCTTCTTGGAAAGCAGTATTATAGGCCCGTTCAACACCATCAGGAGAATCAACAAAACGCATACCACGTCCACCGCCTCCAGCAGAAGCTTTCAACATAACAGGATACCCCATTTCATCTGCTAATTCCTGAGCTTCTTCTGGACCAGATAATATTCCCTCACCACCAGGGACGACGGGAACACCAGCTTTTTTCATGGTTTTTTTTGCTTGGCTCTTATTTCCCATTGCATCAATTATGTATGGTGTTGGTCCAATAAATGTAAAATCATTTTCAGCGCAAATTCGTGAAAATTGGGAAGATTCTGCCAAAAATCCGTATCCAGGGTGTACTGCATCCGCATTCGTAATTTCACCTGCAGCAATTAATCTTGGGATATTTAAGTAACTATCTTTACCTGCTGGAGGTCCAATACAGACAGCTTCATCTGCAAATTTAACGTGGAGAGAATATTCGTCGGCCGTTGAATAAACGGCAACTGTTTTAACTCCTAATTCATGACATGCTCGTATGATTCGAAGGGCAATTTCACCCCGATTAGCAATGAGAACTTTTTTAAACATATTACCTAGGAAGGGTTAATGATAAATAATGGTTGATTAAATTCTACAGCTCCAGAATCATCGACTAGAATTTGAGTAATTACACCATCTAGCTCAGACTCAATTTCATTCATTATTTTCATAGCTTCAATAATACAAAGGGTTTGTCCTTTTTTCACTGGATCACCAACTTTTACAAAAGGTGGATCATCTGGAGACGGTGCAAGATAAAATGTCCCGGGCATGGGTGATAATACAGAATCACCTTCCGAAATTGTTTCTTCTAACGAAGAAGGTTCCGTAGCAACAGGTGGACTTGGAACAGAAGGCGCAGACACAGGAGTTGCTGATGCAACGGATGATACTATTCCCGTAGATTTTGAAACGCGGAAAGCTCGCCCCCAAAATTTGACTTCAATTTCATTTACATCACTTTGTTCTAAAATGTAAATAATCTCTTTTAATTTATCTTGCCACTTCTTCATGTTAATTATTCCTTAGATCTTTCAACATAATCCCCCGTTCGCGTATCAATTCTAAGCTTATCGCCAATATTGATAAACAACGGAACATTCAATTCATATCCTGTTTCAACCGTAGCAGGTTTTGTCGCGCCTTGAGCCGTATTCCCTTTAAAACCGGGTTCTGTATCTTCTACTTCTAGAATCACATGCGGTGGAATACGAACATCCAAAATTTCATCACCATCAAATAGAAGATCTGCATTCATTCCACCAATTAGAAAATTCTTTTGTTCCCCAACAATTTCAAAAGATACGTTTAGTTGCTCAAAAGTATCTTCATCCATAAATATAAATGATAAATCATCATGATATAAATATTGCATCTTCTTTGCTTCTACGCGTATATATTCAATCCGTGCACCTGCATTAAATGTATGATCAATTATTTTCCCTGAAATAATGTCCTTGAGTTTTGTTCGCACAAATGCGCCACCTTTTCCAGGTTTTACATGCTGAAACTCAACAACTTTCATTCGTTTGTTTTTATGTAGAATGACTGCGCCATTCTTAATATCTGCAGTAGTAGCCATGAAATCCTTCCTTAAATGAACACAAAAGTTACATCATACATAAATGACTTCAAATTTCAGATAACATCTTTATTTTTTGTATAAAATCTGATGCCAAACGCCGATCTTGATCACAAGATTCTAAGCTTGGGACATATTTTGCATATTTGACTAAATCAGATTTTTCTAATTGTGAAATCCAACTAGTAAAGAGTCGTTTTTCCATCTGAAATAAAGTTTCATTTTCCAAAATTTCTTGCGTAGTCATTTCTAAAGTCCGTATAAAAAAAACTCGCTCAACTAATTCACGCAATAAGTGAGATAATTCCACATAGAATAATTTAATATTAGTTTCAGTTTTTAAAAGTAATAAACGCTCATTCGCCTGTTCGAAAGGGTCTATTTTTATTTTATCATTTAATTTTAAACCGGGTGTTGTTTGAATTCTTTTTCTCCAAACCCAAACCATTGTTCCCATTAAAATCAAAAGTAAACCAATCCTGGATATTATCTTGATAGGGAAAGGTTCAGAGACTGGTACGGGACCTTTAATGGGCTTAATTGATGGCTGTTGTCTAGGTGTAATAGTAGATAAAATATTAATTTGAATTGGATCTGCACGTAGAGTGTAATTTGGGGTGCTATCATTATTTAATATTTGGATTTGATATGCCGGAGTCCAAAATGTACCCGTATCCCAGTAAGATATTTCACATGTAATGCCTACAGTATCAGACTTGTTTTGAATGAATGCGAATGACTGATATTGAACTGAATCAGATAATTGCTCAAGTACAGGGTATTGAATAATTTTACCCTTATTCCCATCAGTTATTACTTTATAGCGGATCTTTTCACCAATTCGAGCTTGGGTTGTATCTACTGAAGCAATAATCGTAAGCGATGATTGAGGGTTATCTTTTTCTGAATCACAAGCAATACTAAACAACACAAAGCCTATAATTAGAATTGCTTTATTAAACATTAATATCGTTTTTCCCTAACCTTGAAAAATGACATGAGTGGTTCTACATAATCTTCATTTGTTTGAATTGATACCAAATCGAATCCAATTTTTCGAGCCCGTTTATGAAGCACATCTGTTTCTTCATGAGCTATTTTAGTATAAATTAATCGATCATATTCTGATGATGAATCAACCCAAATACTATCACCTGTTTCTGAATCCGAAATTTTCATTAACCCCACATCCGGGAACTCAGATTCCACTCCATCATGAATACGCAATCCAATAATATCATGTTTTCTATTCGCAACTCTAAGAGATGACCAATATCCTTCATCCATAAAATCAGATAAAATAAAAACAACACTTTTTCTTTTAGCAACCTTTAATAAAAAATCGAGAGCATTCTTTAAAGATGTATTTCTGTTTTTTGGTTTAAAGTATAATAATTCCCTAACAACACGTAACACGTGTGATTTACCCTTTTTAGGAACAATATATTTTTCTACATCGTCACTAAAAAGAATAAGCCCCACTTTATCATTATTTTTAATAGCGGAAAAACCGAGCACTGCTGCTATTTCTGCATTAATATCTTTTTTTAAAGAATGAGATGAGCTATATAATCCCGATGCGCTAACATCGACCAATAAATAAACTGTTAATTCTCTTTCCTCTTCAAATACTTTTATAAATGGAGACCCCGTTCGAGCAGTTACATTCCAATCAATAAGGCGTATATCATCTCCAGGTTGATATTCACGTACTTCTGAAAAAGTCATACCACGTCCTTTGAATACTGAGTGATATTCACCTCCAAACAAATCATTGACCAATCCGCGCGTACGAATTTCAATTTGTTTAACTTTTTTAAGGATTTCTCTGGGGATCATAGAAACGGGATCAAGGAACTTCAACAGCCTCGAATAACCGTTTAATGATATCTTCGGATGTTATTTCTTCAGCTTCAGCTTCATAAGTTAAAATAACACGATGACGCAATACATCTGCACCAATAAATCGAACATCTTCAGGAGTAATATATCCGCGATGTTGCATGAAGGCTCTTGCTTTTGCAGCTCGAACTAAATTAATAGTTGCACGAGGTGATGCTCCAAAATCAATTAATCCATCTAAGTCGCTTAAACCAGAATCTTTTGGATAGCGAGTGGCAAAAACAAGATTTAGAACATATTCTTCCACTTTTTCATCTACGTAAATATCATTAATGATATATTGTGCGTTTAAAATTGCATCTGAATCAACGACAGGATTCATAATTTGAGAACTTGCACCCGGAAGTGTTTGTGACCTTAGGATGTGTTTTTCCGCATCTTTAGAAGGGTATTCAACCAGTAGTTTAAACATAAATCGGTCAATTTGTGCTTCTGGTAAAGGATATGTTCCTTCCTGTTCAATCGGGTTTTGTGTGGCCATAACCAAAAATGGTTTATCTAATTCAAACGTATTTTCGCCAATTGTTACTTGTCGTTCTTGCATTGCTTCTAATAATGCGCTTTGTACCTTGGCTGGGGACCGATTTATTTCATCTGCTAAAATGATATTTGAGAATAAAGGTCCTTTTCGTGTATCAAATTCACCCGTTTTTTGATTATAAATTAAGGTACCCAATAAATCTGCTGGAAGCATATCGGGCGTGAATTGAATACGCTGAAATTGAGTATCTATCAAACTCGCTAACGTTTTAACTGTTAATGTTTTTGCAAGTCCTGGTACACCTTCTAGTAAAATATGTCCATTTGATAATAAACTAATAAGAATTTTTTCAAGTAATTCTTCTTGCCCAAGAATGACACGATTCAGTTGTTTGGTTATATCATCTACGAATTGAGATGAGTTAGAAATCTTTTCATTGATTTCAGTAAGGCTAAAGTCACTCATAAAGCTATACTAAGATGTAATATGTTTTAATGCGGGTATTTCGTTAATGTCTTTGCCCAAGAAATCAAGTTCAAACCGCACTGAAGGAGATAAATCATGTTTGGGGAATCGAGTTAAAAATGTTTGGTATTCATTTTTTGCTTTTGCCGAATCC
>ENA-OREN01000750-OREN01000750.1-marine-metagenome-genome-assembly--contig:-NODE-750-length-43636-cov-4.576965_pt1 | contig 43636 bp, 40 predicted proteins | sample MGYA00248624_ERZ508555 | MGnify/ENA primary metagenome ERZ508555 (study PRJEB26222, sample SAMN06267773) | marine metagenome | isolation source: Saanich Inlet, British Columbia, Canada | place... | reverse complement strand
GAAATCGGCGCGCAGTGGACGATTATGGCGGTTATCGGAACGGCGTTACTGGGTGCGGCGTTAGTTCGGCGGCAGGGACTCGCAACGCTAGCAAAATTCAACGCCTCGCGTGGTACGACCGAAGGACCTGCGTTCATTGTTTTTGAAGGATTGGTTTTATTGATGGCGGGAGTTTTTTTGCTCACGCCTGGATTTTTCACAGATGCGCTCGGTTTCTTATGCCTTGTGCCCGCTTTACGGGCCCGGGCGTTACGGGTGTGGATTTCCAAACATTCAGTGGCGGTTAACGAAAATCAGAGAAGATCTTCGGGAGACGTCGTTGATGGGGAATTTCGACGTCTCGATGATTAATCCAACTTTCATGATCGTTAAGCATTAACACGCTCTTGTTCCCGTTAGCCGATCGCTTTATACAGTTTTTATAAATCCTTCCTTTGCTCTTCTGACGCTGTTACTGATCAGATCTAACTGATAATTGCCGTTTTACCAGTTTCGGGGTGGGTATCTTTGCCATCACGATCAGAATTTTACCTCTTAAGACTTGACTTTAAGTTATTAATCCCTATTATTAGCACTCAAATTGGTTGAGTGCTAACGATCGTTGGTCCGCCAAATTTTCCTCCATTACTCATAACTTTAGGAGATAAATCATATGAATATTCGACCGCTGCACGACCGTATCGTGGTGCGACGTCTCGACGAGGAGCGAACCAGCGCTGGCGGAATCGTCATTCCTGATTCAGCAACCGAGAAGCCCATGACCGGCGAAGTTCTTGCCGTTGGTAACGGAAAGCGTCAGGAGAACGGCGAACGACTGACGCCCGATGTGAGCGTTGGCGATAAGGTGATGTTTGGAAAGTATTCCGGTACCGAAGTCAAAGTCGAAGGTGAAGAAGTCCTCGTGATGCGTGAAGACGACATCATGGGTGTTATCGAAGGCTAGCTTGGCATTCGTTAAGACAATTCAAACCGCAAATTTTTAAAGGAACAAAATAATGTCAGCAAAAGAAGTGAAATTTGGCGAAGCCGCCCGAGCTGCCAAACTGCGTGGCGTCAATACGCTCGCAGACGCCGTGAAAGTTACGCTCGGCCCAAAAGGTCGAAACGTCGTTCTCGATAAATCATTCGGTGCGCCGACCGTAACTAAAGACGGCGTGTCGGTTGCTAAAGAGATCGAACTGAAAGATAAGTTCGAGAACATGGGCGCTCAAATGGTCAAAGAAGTGGCCTCGAAGACGTCTGATGTCGCCGGCGATGGCACCACCACTGCAACGGTTCTGGCGCAAGCCATGCTGCGCGAAGGCATGAAATCAGTTGCCGCCGGTATGAACCCAATGGATCTCAAGCGCGGTATCGATAAAGCAGTTGGTGCTGTCGTTGAGAAGCTTGCTGGAATCTCCAAGCCTTGCTCTGATCATAAAGAGATTGCTCAGGTCGGCACGGTTTCTGCAAACGCAGATGAGTCTGTGGGCGACATCATCGCCGAGGCGATGGAAAAAGTGGGCAAGGAAGGCGTGATTACGGTTGAAGAAGGCAAGAGTCTGGATAACGAGCTCGACGTCGTAGAAGGCATGCAGTTCGATCGCGGTTACCTGTCTCCTTACTTCATTAATGAGCAGGATTCGATGCAGGCTGATCTTGAGAACCCACTTATCCTGATCAATGATAAGAAGATTTCCAACATCCGAGATATGCTCCCTGTGTTGGAAGCGACTGCAAAAGCCGGCCGTCCGCTTTTGGTGATTGCTGAAGATATCGAGGGTGAGGCGCTAGCCACGTTGGTGGTAAACAACATGCGCGGCATCGTGAAAGTCTGTGCAGTGAAAGCACCTGGATTTGGGGATCGACGTAAAGCCATGCTGCAGGATCTCGCGATTCTCACGGGCGGCCAAGTGATCTCTGAAGAAGTTGGCATGAGCCTTGAAGGCGCAACGCTTGATGATCTTGGATCGGCAAAGCGTGTGCAAGTCAGTAAAGAAAATACCACCGTGATCGACGGCGCGGGTTCTGCGAGTGATATTGAAGCGCGAGTCAACCAGATCCGAGTCCAGATTGAAGAAGCCACTTCTGACTATGACAAAGAGAAAATGCAAGAACGCGTTGCCAAGTTGGCAGGCGGTGTTGCGCTAATCAAAGTCGGGGCCGCAACTGAAGTCGAAATGAAAGAGAAAAAGGCTCGCGTTGAGGATGCGTTGCATGCAACACGCGCTGCGGTAGAAGAAGGTGTCGTGCCGGGCGGCGGTGTTGCGCTGGTGCGCTGTATCTCTTCTGTAGCCGAGGTAAAAGGTGCTAACCACGATCAGGATATGGGTATCAAGATCGTTGAGCGCGCTATGCAGGAGCCGCTGCGACAGATTGTGGCAAATGCCGGAGAAGAAGGTTCAGTCGTTCTTAATAACGTAATGAGTCAAGAAGGCAACAATGGATACAACGCCGGTTCTGGCGAGTATGGCGACATGATCGCTATGGGTATCCTTGATCCGACTAAAGTCACTCGAGTTGCTTTGCAGCACGCGGCTTCGATCGCTGGGATGATGATCACCACGGAGGCCATGGTGGCAGAAGCGCCGGACGATACGCCAGCCGCACCGCCGATGGGCGATATGGGCGGTATGGGCGGTATGGGCGGTATGATGTAAACCGCTCGACGAGCCATCTAAAACCCCGCCTTTTTGGCGGGGTTTTTTTTGGTGTCGTCTAAACTTTGGTGATTGTTTTGATCAATAGCTAGAATAGCAAGTACTTCAATCTGGCGATGATGATGCTTTTTTGACTTTTTTTGTGATTTTTATTCAGGCATGGAGATATCTTTGATATGCGATTAGTCGGATTCACACGTGGGACCCATGACGTATACGACAAGACGTTGAAGGCATGTCGGATGGGGTTTTTCGCACTCGTTTTTCTCGCGACCGGTTCTGCTTTTGCTGTGGAACCGATTATGGGTGCCACGCCCTTTAAGCCACAGCCTGATGTTTCTATCCTCAATGTGGGTCTCACGGTGACCTATTCCTATGAGCGTTATGTTCACGTCAATGACATTGAGGTGCTCCGAAATCCTGTGGTGGGTGAGCCGCTTGCTAACATTGCTCATCGTACGCGAGATGGGAATGTGTTAACCGCAAACCAGGCCATGCTGGTTGGTGCGCATATCAGAGGCCTTATTCATCTCGAAACGGCAGGCACATATCAGTTTCGGATTGAATCCAACGATGGTGTGCTCGCAAAGATCGGTGGACAACAAATTTGGATCGATCCTGAGATTCATGGGAACCGGTGGTCGCCTGTGCTTCCTCTGGTGATTGATCAGCCGGGATGGTACGAACTCTGGATTAATTATTACCAGAAGAAAGGCACATCAGCACTCCAGCTTGTTTGGACGCCCCCGGGTGAGACTGAGGAGCGTCTCGTGCCGCCTGCCGCGTTTGGGCATTTAGAAAGTCAGGTGGGCCAGTAACGCGGTTTCAATTGTTGAGAGAGGTGCGATAAAAAACGACTTTACTAGCGTTTTTTAGTCGGCCGCTGTTGCGCGTGCGCTCGGAATTCGCCTGTTTAAATCAAAATCCTAAACGATGGTAATTAGGGCATCAAGCAGGGCGTCAGGTCTTTCCATCATCAAGGAATGCCCTGTTTTTGTCAGCGGACACACCCTGGCATCTGACATGGCATCAACCATTTTTTGCGCGGCGCGCATCGGGGTCATGATATCGCGATCACCCAGAATGAAGAGCGTTGGGCATCGCACCAATTTCGCATGTTCAAGGCCCGTTGCGTAATTCTCACAGGCTTTCAAGTCGCAGTGGATTACGTTCTCTTTTGCTTTTTCAAGAAGGCGTAGTGTGCTGCCGGCCATCCACATGCCCGGATTTTCATTTCCGCCTAATTGAGCCGATTTGCTGTAACCCCAGTAGGTAATCATATCGATGACATCATGGTCGTTTTTTTGGGCAGAGGCCATCATGTCCGGGTGGACCCCCATGGGCGCGGTCGTGCCAATTAAGGCAAGCGATCGCGCACGATCAGGATATCGCGCGGCAGCGCTGAGTGCCACTAGCGAGCCCATCGAATGACCCACGATGGCAGCGTTAGAAATACCAGCCGCGTGCATCGATTCAATAACGGCGTCTGCCATTTCGTCGATCGTCTCGGATGATGCACCTGATGATTTACCGTGACCCGGAAGGTCGATGGACAACACGTTAAAGCCGTGGCGCGCAAAATAACGTGACGGCAAGACCCAGACGGTATGATCCATGCCTGTGCCGTGGATAAAAACAACCGCCGGTTGATCTTTTTTGTGGTCTCGTGCGCCGGTGTAGGCGAACAGGTCTCCAAATGAAGTGTTAAGTTCCATTCTGCTTAACCTTTTTGAGAGGCTCGTAAGGCCCGATCCAGATCTTCAGTTAAATCATCAGCGTCTTCGAGACCAATAGACAGTCGGATGAGGCCCTCTGAAATGCCTGCGGCTTCCAGGGCCGCTGCATCCATTCGATGATGTGTTGTGCTGGCGGGATGGATAACGAGAGATTTGGCATCCCCCACGTTAGCTAAATGGGATAGTAGTTCGACGCGACTGATAAACCGCTGGCCGGCATCGCGTCCGCCTTTTATTCCAAAGCTGAAGACAGCGCCACAGCCTTTGGGCAGCAGTTTTTGGGCGAGTTCATGATCAGGATGATCAGGTCTTTCGGGATAGGTTACCCATTCGACGGCCTTATGATTGGCCAGAAACTCAACGATCGCGCGAGTGTTTGATATGTGACGTTGCATTCGAAGCGGTAGCGTCTCCATGCCCTGAAGAACCTGAAACGCGGTTGTGGGGCTCATGCAGGCGCCAAAGTCGCGGGCGCCCTCTTTCCGGGCTCGACTAATAAATGCGGCGGGGCCAAATTCCTCAACAAAATTCATGTTGTGAAACCCTTCATACGGTTCAGTCAAGGTCGGAAATTTTCCTGATCCTGCCCAATCGAATGCACCGCTATCCACGACGAGTCCGCCGATAATGACACCATGACCACTTAAAAACTTGGTGGCGGAATGGAACACCAGATCTGCGCCCAGAGAAAAAGGCTGGCAAAGATAAGGTGTTGTGAAGGTTGAATCGATTAGCAGAGGAAGCCCGTGGGCGTGTGCCACATCACTCACGGCAGGAATATTCAAGACATCCAAACCCGGATTCCCAAGGGTTTCACCGAAGAGCAGTTTGGTGTTGGGTTGAATTGCGGCTGCGAAAGCGTCTGGATCCCGAGGATCAACAAAAGTCGTTTGAATACCAAATCGCGGCAAGGTGTAGTCCAACAGGTTGTGGGTACCGCCATAGATGGCTCTCGATGAAACGATATGGTCGCCTGCGCCCAATAGCGTGGCGATAGCGAGATGACAGGCCGCTTGCCCACTGGCAGTCGCGATAGCGCCGACTCCCCCTTCGAGCGCGGCTATTCGTTCTTCCAATACCGCCGTGGTGGGATTGGTAATTCGAGAGTAGACATGACCCGCGCGCTCAACATTAAAAAGTGACGCTGCATGATCGGGGCTTTTAAAGACATAAGAGGCGGTTTGATAAATGGGCGTCGCTCGAGCCCCGGTTGCCGGATCAGGTTGCTGACCCGCGTGGAGGCTGAGGGTATCGAATCCAAAAGTTTTAACTTTGCTCATGCATTTAGCTCAGTGTAGAAGTAGGAATGGATGTCAAACAGATAGCTGCAAAAATAATATATCAATTCATTGCCTAACGAGCAGTGAAATTTAGTTCGGCTGATCAGGTGTTTTGGAGTTAAGACTGGGGTTAACAAAGCCAGGATTATCTACAATCCGGTAGGCCGGATAGGAAGGAGGCATTGGATTCCGTATCGGCCGATATCGAAAGTTGTTTTTTACGAGGAGTGGGTGATAAAACGGATCTCCCTGTTTAACATCATATCGATAGCGGTGTTTAAATTTTTCTGAGTCAAAAGGATGAGGATCTATATCGCCTCCCTTTTCCCGAGTAGCCGATTCATGATGTACCAACACGGCTTCACCGTCGCACAAAACTTTGTAGCCAAGATTGTCGACCTTCAAGCATAGATCAACATCGCCAAATGCGACAGCAAGGCTGTCATCAAATCCCCCCGCTTCCTTGAACACTTGTGGCGTAGTCATCAGACAGGCAGCGGTCACCGCACTGAAGCCACGGGTAACGAGTGCAGGCTGATTCGCGTTAGGGCTTTTGTCGCCTGCATAGGGGTCATAGTATCTTTCATCTCTCATGAAGTGCTCTGCTTCACCGATCCCCAGAATGACGCCTGAGTGTTGAATGGTTGGTCGGCTCTCATGGGCAGGATTATGGGGATATAAAAGGTTTGCGCCCACAATGCCAACATCTGGTCTCAAGACTTTATCGCGCATGCTCTCCAGCCATCCTATCCGCAAGGCTTCGATATCGTTATTGAGAAAAAGGATTGTGTTGTATTCCACTTGCAACTGAGAAACAGCGAAATTGTTTATTTTGGAAAAGTTAAAGACGCCCTCATAAGATAAAACAATATGCTCTTTAGAAAGAGCGTTTAGGTAAATCCGACAATCTGGGTCAGTGGATTCGTGATCGACAATGACCAGGTCATAGAGATCTTTAGGCACAGTCTGGTTAATCGAATCCACGGTCTGGCGTAAAAGGGCAAGGTTGTTTTTTGTGGGAATAATAATGGCTGTTTTCCCATCTTTTTTTCCATAAAATCGAATTTGAAAGATCGTACTGTCTTTTGATGGCTCTACTGAGGCCTGCGTGAATCCGATATTGCGTAACTCACGTTGTACGATTTGAGGAGATAGTCTCGAGGTATGAGGTTCGCCTGAAGTGAACATTCTTTGTGATAAAAAATCAGGAATATGGAGCACCCTTTTTGTGTTTTGAAGAGTGCTTAAAACAAGCAATTCAGAGACAGCGTTTGCGCTGCATTGCATCCAGGATTCGTTTGTGGGGCCGACTAAATTACGTCGCACAAGAGTAGGCAGACCTATAAATCCAGATGCTAGAAAATAATCAATGCTGAACGCAGGTTTAAAGCTTATTTGATTTACGTTTAATGAATTTCCAGACACAAACGCTTGATCTGCATAGACAATATCTGGATTATGCAGTTCCACGGCTTTTCTGAAGCTTGCGATTGCATGAGGCTCCAGTAGAACTGATTGGTCAAGAATTGCAAAAAATTTTCCTTCTATTTTTTGATGAATCTCAGCGGAAGTCGTTATAACGCATCGAGATTTTCGTCTGAAACTTCTCAAGTTAAATCGGTCTTCCCGAGTCATTGCTTCAGGATTAACAATAACGAGTTCAAAATCAGAACAATTTTGATTGATAATCCTCCGGATGCAGGGATTTAACGGGCGCTTGTTGTTGCTATCACAGTAAAGTACTAAAGAAATAAGTGCCGATCCTGTTGTGCGAGATGTTAATTTTTCAGCACATCGACGTTTGGATTGATAAAAGTTCCACCAATAAGTGAGAGAGAGTGAGGGCTGGATTTTTCGGTACGTTTGGTGAGTGAGCCAGTGTAGAAGGCTCGACTTCCCTTTTTTTGCAAACAACGCTAGACCCGTTGTCCACGAATGTTGGATGGGAGTATCAGGGTGATTGAGAAACAAAGTTCGAAAACAAAAAAATATTAGCGGTATAAATCCTAATCGAGTTATCGATAGGTTTTTTATATCAAACCATCCTTTTAGAGGTACACGGGTTCGAGGGTAGTCCGCATCAAAAGGATCAAAACGAAAACCAGCAGCTGAGAAGCGGTAGTTGATTAGATGATGAATCTCTCCAGAAAAGTGCGCTCTCAAGCTATAAGAGCCGTCGTTGGGCTTTGGTCGGGCATCAGGCTGATCAAAAATCAATCCAATTGAATCGGGGGTGTTGCCAAAGTTAGTTGGAACAAAGCGAGGAGTTGAACCCGGCTCCGCCATGTGTAAAGGATAGATCGCTGGGACAAATACACAATCAGAGAAACCCGTCTGTGCCCGGTAGGATATGAGATACCACCCCGGGAATAAATTTTTAGACCTCGAATGGATAATAATTTGAGGGTCTATGCCGAGCGCAACGAAGCCTTCGTGACATTGATCTACGTCTTTGCCAGGGATTAAGTCAGTCTCTATGCGAGCGAAGCCAAACAAGCTGAGCCAAAAATTTCTGAAAAGACGGACACATCGTCTTAGGCTTGAGTAAATCGCATTCATTAAAGTTCTGACTCGTAATTGTTTACGAAGCCAGTATTTTATGCGTTGGCGCCGCAGTATGAGGAGTTAATCGATAGTATGGATATTAACCAGTGTTTGGGACGCTTCAAGCATACCTTCCACTCATAGCAGCATATTTTCCAATTTCCGCGATAAATTTATTAAGGACGACTGGTCTGAGAATAACAACCAGCTATCGGTTTAGAGCAGGAGAAAAAGCAATGGTCGGAGTTCAGGCGGTAAAACTAAATTTAATAGTCTAGTTGTCTATTACGTACGGTAGTCTATACGCCTAAATCTTACCCACATTTTGAATCGCCGCAGTTAAGACATGTCATGCAGCCATCGAGTAGAACGACTGCTTTGGTCTGGCATTTAAGACAGAGTCTCGATCCTGGCGGGAACGTTGGTGTGCTGTCTTCTTCTGTATCGCTTATCGCAGCTTGACTCTGGTTTTCAAATTCACGGCGCTTTTCGTCAACGAGCTTTTGCTGATGCTCATCTAATCCGTCATCACGAATCATTCCTATTATTCGCATATGACTATCGATGGCATCGCCAATTTCTGCCACGAGCGAGGGCGTATATTTTCCGCCGCGTTTAAAGTAGCCCCCTTGGGGATCAAATACGCTACGCAACTCTTCGACAAGAAAAGTGACATCTCCCCCTTTTCGAAACACGGCGGAAATAATTCGGGTGAGCGCGACAATCCATTGAAAGTGATCCATATTTTTTGAGTTTATAAAAATCTCAAATGGGCGTCTTTTCTCATAAGGCGTTTGCGGGTTTAGGATAATATCGTTGATGGTGACGTACAGCGCATGATCTGAAAGCGGTGTTTTAATCTTATAGGTGCTTCCCACCAACATCTCTGGCCGTTCCACTTTTTCATGCATCTGAACGACATTCGCGGGAAGCCCTTCATCCTGTCCAATGATAATGGGCGCTTCAGGGGCCTCGGTTGCAGACGGTTCGGGACTTTGGGTCACGACCTCAAAGTTGGATATCGATTTGGCAATTTTGATGGCCATTTTTTTTCCTAATTCAGCAGTACGCTTTATTGAACGTAATTAAAACTTACCGTAGTAGCCTTCTTTTAAGGCGTCAAAGAGATTAGCTGCGGTGTGCGTTTCACCGTCGTACTCGATCTCTTCATTGCCCTTAACTTCAACGATTTCTCCATCATCCAAGGTAAATCGATAGGTCGTGTTTTCAAGATCTTCTTCTTTGACCAATACGCCCTGAAATACTTCTGGGTTGAAGCGGAATGTCGTGCAACCTTTCAGACCTTTTTCATAGGCATACATATAGATATCTTTGAAGTCTTCAAACGGGAAGTCTGTGGGCACGTTTGCGGTTTTTGAAATTGAAGAATCAATCCATTTCTGGGCTGCCGCCTGCACATCGACATGTTGTTTTGGAGAGATGTCATCAGCACTAATAAAGTAGTCGGGTAATGCGTCGGGGCTTTCACCGCCTGGAGATGCATTTTGGTTTACGAGCGCTCGGTAAGCTAAAAGCTCGTATGAGAGCACGTCGACTTTTTCTTTTGTTTTTCGGCCTTCTCGAATAATGTTGCGACTATAAAGATGTGCGAATGATGGCTCGATGCCGTTGCTTGCATTGTTGGCCAGAGAAAGGCTAATGGTCCCGGTCGGTGCAATCGACGTGTGATGGCTGTAGCGTGCGCCGTGTTCCGCGATTTGATCCGTTAGTTCTGAATCAAACTGTTGCATGTAGCGGCTGTATTTAGCGATCAATACCGATCCTTTCACCTGATCGCCAATTGAGTATCCGTCGGCGACCATTTCGGGGCGTTGTGCCAGCATCTCTGGCGTGACCTTGAAGGTCTCGAGCATAATTGGGGCGGGCCCTTTTTCCTTAGCGAGTTCTAACCCGGTTTCCCAGCCCACCTTCGCCATTTCCCGCGACACTTTCTCGGTAAATTCCAGAGAGGGTGCTTCGCCGTATTTCATTCTAAGCATGGTCAACGCAGATCCGAGGCCTAAAAAGCCCATGCCATGGCGGCGCTTGTGCTGGATCTCGTGGCCCTGCTGTTCTAGCGGGAGTCCATGTACTTCAACAACGTTGTCGAGCATTCGAGAGAAGATTGAGACGACTTTGCTGAATCGCTCCCAGTCAAAACTCGCCGCTTCGGTAAACGGCGCGTTAACAAAGCGGGTTAAATTAATGGAGCCCAGCAGGCAACTTCCATAGGGGGGAAGCGGTTGCTCCCCGCAGGGATTGGTCGCGCGGATATCCTCACAGAACCAGTTATTGTTCATCTCGTTAATTCGATCGATCAAGATAAATCCGGGTTCGGCGTAGTCATAAGTTGATGCCATGATTAAATTCCAAAGCCTTCGCGCGGGGATGGCTTCATAAATCTTGCACGCGACCTCACCGACTTCGTTGGTCCGATAACCCGCTGTCACCGGCCAAGATCGCCAAATCACGCGCGTATCCTTTTCGGCAAGTTCAGCCTCGTTGGCCGGGAAAACGAGTTCCCAGTCTTCATCATTTTTGACCGCCTGCATGAACTTGTCTGTTATCAGGCAAGATAGATTGAACTGCCGAAGTCGCCCATCTTCGCGTTTTGCCCGAATGAAATCCGTGATATCCGGGTGAGCGATATCAAAGGTCCCCATTTGCGCCCCCCGGCGCCCTCCGGCAGACGACACGGTGAAGCACATCGCATCATAGATATCCATAAAAGATAAAGGTCCAGAGGTATAGGCCCCTGCACCACTCACAAACGCTCCTTTAGGGCGCAGTGTTGAGAACTCATAGCCAATACCGCAACCTGCTTTCAATGTAAGCCCGGCCTCATGTGTCCGGCCCAGGATCCCATTCATTGAATCAGGGATCGTGCCGGATACTGTGCAGTTAATTGTGCTGGTCGCAGGTTTATGTTCCGTGGCGCCCGCATTCGAAATGATTCGTCCTGCCGGAATGGCGCCATTTCGCAATGCCCACAAAAAAGCTTCAAACCATTCTTCTCGCTTCTCGGGCGTTTCGGTATCTGCAAGCGCCTTTGCGATGCGCTGGTAACTGGAATCAATATCAGTGTCTAGCGCTTCACCTGATTTGGTTGTAAGGCGATATTTCTTTTCCCAAATATCAACAGAAGCGCTCTGAAACGGAATCTCTTCAGTGTGGGCTACTGCATTAAGGTTGGTGGCTGTTTTCATCGATGTTGTCTATCCGCCGTTGGTTTTTTTGACCATAAACATCCCCAGAGACGAGCTAAAAACGCTCTTTTTTCTGTGGAGTTCTACATTTTTCCTGATTTGCCAGAAGTTTTTGACGCCACGTTTTCTTGGCAGGCATGGATGGAAACACTATATGTAGTGGCGTGGAGGAGAGAATACGCCCAACATATAGGGAGGTCAAATTTTTTTGTCTGCCTATTAAAAACCAGTTAAAAAAAGCACTCGTTCAGACCGTGAGCTGTCGATAAACGGCGGCGACCTTGGTCGGCAGTTGGCGCACGTCGTCGATCACGGTGTAATTTACGGCGCCGTACATGTGCGGAAGATACTCTCGTGCCTGTTGATCAATTGTGATGCAAAATGGATGAATGCCCGCGCGCTTCGCTTCAATAAGGGCTTGCCGGGTATCTTCAATACCGTATTCGCCCCGATAGCCATCGTAATCGTCAGGCTTACCATCCGATAGGGTAATCAACAGTCTTGACCGTGCTGAGACTTGATTCATAAGTTTTGTGAGATGGCGAATGGTGACACCCATTCGCGTGTAGTCTCGCGGTTCGATTCCAGCGATCCTTGATTTAACGGTTTGCGAGAAGGGCTCGTTGATTTCTTTTACTCGATAAAGCTCGCAACGTTTTCGTGTCATTCCTGAAAACCCGTAGATTGCGTAACGATCCCCCAGAATCTCGAGGGCCTCACACAAGAGCGCGAGACATTCTCGCTCTGCGTCATTGATCCATCCTTTAGTCGAACCGCTCACATCAACCATGAAAATGACCGCAATATCGCGTTCGCGCCGATCGAGGCGCGAAAGAATTTGATCGCTCATTTCGGCGCCTGAAAACGCACTGACGCGAGCATCAATTAACGCGTCCAGATCGATCTCGTCGCCATTTTTTTGGTGTTTTAGTCGCTGGGTTCGGTTACGCAGCGTTTCAAAACTCCGCCGCAACGAAATCAAAGAACCCTTATATTTTTCAATGGTTTGTGCGTAGAAGTCGATTTTTCCTTCCGGCATTTCGAGCTCTTTTAGGTAGCACCACGCTTTTCGATAGTGCCCTCGCCGGAAATCCCATTCGTCATAAACCAGGGCGTCCTCTGGCGCTGCTATCGGTGATTCTGCCGATGATTCAGGGGGTCCACCTGGGGAGTGCCCGTCATATTGATCGTCCTCGGAAGTGCCCGATGACCCGGATGATTGTATTTCTCCAAGATCGAGAAATATCGAGTGCATCAGATTTTGGATTTCCTCTGGGGGCGTAAGGACGGTGCCATCAAGACTCAGGGTAAACGAAGGCGGGTCTTGATCGGTGCTGGCATCATTTGCGGCATTTTCAATTTTCATCGAATCGAGAATATCGGTACGTTGCATATCATCCTCGAGCCAGTTTGATAATGCTTCCGTCAGCTCACGCTGGTTTTTCGCCACCCGCGCGTCGGTTGTTTGTTGCCCATGAATAATGTCAATCTCACAAGCCCAGGGTAATGATTCTGGAATCACGGCTTTTGAATGGTAAAGCGTGCTGACCAGTTCGAGTGAGTCCTCGACCGTACAGTGAGGGTTTAAAAGAGGCTCGATCAACGTGTGCCATTTAGAGCCTTCAGCAGTCGTGTTCAGTGCTTTCATTTGACGGGCAAGCCCGGGGAAGGAACGTTTAATGCATGCATCGAGACGGGCCTGCTCAACGCGTTGAAAAATTACCCGCGCTCGCGCTGGGTCACTGTATTGATCAAGTTGATCGGAAAGCGTTGGGGTTTTTTGGTCTTTGCGCCGGAAGGTGCCAAAGTAGGTTTGTGCCCACAACTGGGTGACAAGCATTCGATAGAGTGCGGTGTTTTGTGCTTTTGAACTAAAGACGTCAAGCGTCTGGGGGAGAAAGATCGTTTCTGTATCCGTCGTAGGCGCTGTGCCTGATTTGATATGAAGCGACCGAGCGGAAAGCCCGTCGAGATAGTGAACTAATATTGAATTCAACCGGCTGTCGAGACGCACTTCGCGTTTTGACGATTCGAGCGTCCTCAGAAAATCATCAACGTTTGCAAGAGATTGGCTGCCGGGATAAAGACCTTGTCGGTCATAAATATCCATCGCCCGAATGAGCCATGTTTCGACCTGATCTAAACTCATATTGCGAAAGGCATGCGGCACGTGGGCTATAAATTGAAATCCAAGTTCAGAGTTGGTTCGGGCGATAATTTCAAGCCAGCGAAGCGCGAACGATTGTTCAGGGTAGCTGCATAACGCTAATTCGGCTGCTGGGCGGGCAGCGGTTCGACTCGAGGAAAGGACAGGGTCTAGAGTCTGGTTCAGTTGCTCTAAAATTTGATCGGCGCTGAGGCGTGCTGAGGAGGTGTGCATCGGAATATGATTTTTATCTGAGCACTAAGTATAGTTCGCCCATGTTATTTTAATTCGATTCGACGCGATCTCTTCTCGTTCAGAAAAGCGGATCATTGATTCAGTCGACTGATGCTGGCGAGACGTGAAGAAATGGATGCTATTTTAAGTTGGTTCAAAGCGCATCCCGGGTTGACCGGTGCGATATTAGTGGGTTCTCTTGTGTTGGCGGCTGTCTATGCGGTGCTGATTTATGTCGCGATTGCTCGAATGAGTCCTGACTATTTTACTCGGTCAGATACGACGCCCGGCGGGTGGCGATCACGGCATCCGCTACTGCGAGTCGTTGCGCTGGTTACAAAAAACCTAGTTGGCGTCTTGTTGGTGGTGATGGGGATTTTGATGTTGGTGCTTCCGGGTCAAGGTATTCTCACCTTGCTGATCGGGATCAGTTTGTTGGATTTTCCCGGCAAGCGGGAGTTGGAGAAAAGGATTGTCGGTCTGTCTGCCGTGCACACCGCTATCAACAAAATTCGGTCACGTGCGGGTCAACCGCCGATGGTTTTACCATGACGGTTTGTTTGTTTTCTCGCCTTTCTTGCGACTAGTCGCCGGCAAAATCGATTAACGTGCGGACGGGGACATCCATTTCCGAAAGCTTCTTCCGCCCTCCCAGATCGGGGAGGTCAATGACAAAGCTGGCACCGACAACATGAGCACCGGTTTTGCGGACAAGGGCTACCGCCGCACAGGCCGTGCCTCCAGTGGCAATCAGATCATCCAAAATGAGTACATTTTGGCCAGCGATGAGGCTGTCGGTATGAATTTCGACTTCGTCGCTGCCATATTCAAGCTGGTACTCCTCCGAAATGGTTTGCCAAGGTAGCTTGCCTTTTTTTCGAATCGCAACGAAGCCGACCGAAAGCTGGTGCGCCACCGCCCCGCCCAGGATAAAGCCTCTGGCCTCAATGCCCGCAACGCAGTCAATTTGGCTGCCCGCGAACGGCGCAACCAGCTGGTCTACGGTATAGCGAAATCCTTGCGGGTCTTGCAGCAGGGTCGTGATATCTCTAAAAATTACCCCACTCTTGGGATAGTCAGGGATGGATCGAACAAGGGTTTCAATTTTCATATTAAGTCTCTTGAAGCCGTCGGCCCGCAACGGCATCCAGCTTTTTCAGGATGGTGGGTTCACGCGCGCTCTCGTGCGTGATTAAAGCCGTGTCTAGCGCCCGGTCGTCTCCAGATGGGCATATTGCAGGCCGGTCGTTCATCTTTTTGGCAACGGCGCGTACCAGCTCTTTCGCATGGCCCGCATTTTGGGTGAGCACGTTGATAACCGCCGCCACATCGACATTGTCATGCTCCGGGTGCCAGCAATCAAAGTCGGTCACCATTGCAACCGTGCAGTAAGGTATTTCAGCTTCGCGAGCGAGTTTTGCTTCGGGCATATTGGTCATGCCAATCACGTCACAACCCCATTGCCGGTATAACTCTGATTCGGCCAATGTTGAAAACTGGGGGCCTTCCATCACGAGATAGGTTCCGCCGCGTTGCATTTTGATGTCGAGCCGTTCACAAGCGGATTGACACCAGTCGCCGAGGCGAGCGTTCACAGGGTGAGCCATTGAGACGTGTGCCACCATCCCGGTGCCAAAAAAACTTTTTTCACGAGCGAAGGTGCGATCAATAAATTGATCAGCAATGACAAAGGTGCCGGGCGGAAGGTGTTCACGGAAAGAACCCACCGCTGACAGCGAAATGATATCGGTTACGCCAGCGCGCTTGAGAATATCGATGTTTGCCCGATAGTTTATTGTGCTGGGGCTGAGGCGGTGCCCTCTTCCATGACGTGGCAGAAAGACCAGTTGGACTCCATCTAACTGACCAAACATTAACTCATCTGAGGGCTCACCGAACGGAGATTTAAATTTTTCCCAGCGGATGTTTTCCAGGCCGTCAATCTCATATAAGCCGCTCCCGCCAATAATGCCGAGAACGGGTTTCTGATGGGGTAAAGTCATTGAATGTTTCTTCAGTTAGGTTGCTTTATTTTAAGTTAATTTATTTGTTGTTTAAAAAAGCGTCGCCCCAAGCTCTTTTACGGCCTCGAGCATTTCAGGCTCATCGGTTAGAGACTCGGTAATAGCACTCTGGCAAGCAGTATTAGGATCAATGCCGCTGACCATCAATTTGGCGGCATGGACCAACAGTCGGGTGCTGGCCCCTTCTTCAAGACCATTTCCGGCTAGATTGCGGGTCATTCCTGCAAAGCGAACCAGCCGCATCGCCGTATCGGCATCAATGCTGGATTCTTTAACGACGATGTCGCGTTCGAGCGATTCTGAAGGATATGAAAACTCGATCGCAACAAATCGTTGTCGGGTGCTTTGCTTAAGATCCTTAAGAACACTTTGGTACCCCGGGTTATACGAAACCGCCAGACAAAACTCCGGCGGCGCATTGAGCAATTCGCCGGTTTTTTCAATCGGCAATTGGCGGCGATCATCTGCCAGCGGGTGAATAATCACGGTTGTATCTTTGCGCGCCTCAACCACTTCATCGAGATAGCATAACGCGCCGCTTCGAATTGCTGCTGACAAAGGCCCGTCAATCCATTTTGTTTCACCCCCAATGATGAGATAGCGACCCACGAGGTCAGATGCGGTCAAGTCATCGTGACATGAGACGGTGACCAGCGGTCGTTGAAGGCGCCAGGCCATATGCTCCATGAAGCGCGTTTTGCCGCATCCCGTGGGCCCTTTGAGGAGTATGGGCAGTTGATTTTTCCAGGCAGCCTCAAAAATCGTGATTTCATTGCCTTCGGATATAAAAAAAGGCTCGCTTGATATTATTTCAGCTGATTCGCTTGATGAGTTCATAAAAACGTTAATCCAAAGTGAGCTGGAGCGACGATTGCTTGATCGCAATTCATTTAAATAAAAGCTGCGTAATTTCGGTAAGGTCTTAGGTCGAGGTAATGCTAGATTTCAAAGGATTCATCAAGTTTCTTTTTAACGGCGATGTTTTTCAATCGCGCGTATTTTGGCAGGCCATTCTTGTCATAGGTGGGGTAATCTTCACCTCGCATCAGCGGTGACAGATAGCGCCTGCAGCGCTCAGTGATGCCGAACCCGTCGGTGGTAATGAAATTACGTGGCATCATTTTTTCGCGGTTGGCGACGCGCGTCAGTTTCGCTTCTCCTATTTTCCAGCGATAGGGTTGATCAGAACTCCGGATAATCGCTGGCATCACCGCATTCTTGCCTGCCAGCGCCATTTGGACTGCGGAAACACCCGTTGCATAGGCCTGCTCTACGTCGGTTTTAGAGGCGATATGACGGGCCGCACGCTGAAGATAGTCAGCAACTGCCCAATGATATTTGACGCCAAGATCTTCTCTGATAATCGACGCGACAACGGGAGCCACACCTCCCAGCTGCGCGTGGCCAAACGCGTCCTTCAGGCCTTGATCTGCGAGAAAGCGCCCGTTTCCGCTTCGAACGCCTTCGGAGACAACGACTGAGCAGTATCCGAACTTTGTGATGCTGTCTTTTACTTTTTTAATGAATCTTTTTCGATCAAATTTTATTTCGGGGAATAGGATTGCCACAGGAATAGGTGTATTTTCATCGCTCGCCATACCGCCCGCCGCTGCTATCCAGCCAGCATGACGCCCCATGACCTCAAGAATGAATACTTTTGTTGACGTTTTCGCCATTGATGCGACATCAAAACTCGCTTCTCGGGTTGAAACCGCGATGTACTTTGCGACAGATCCAAAGCCGGGACAGTTATCCGTGATGGGAAGATCATTATCGACGGTTTTCGGTATGTGAATCGCTTGAATGGGGTAACCCGTTTTTTTCGATAGCTGAGAGACTTTCAGACAGGTGTCAGCTGAGTCACCCCCTCCGTTATAAAAAAAGTAGCCAATGTTATGCGCCTTAAAAACGTCAATGAGCCGTTGGTATTCGATACGATTTTCCTCAAGACTTTTGAGTTTGTATCGGCAGGAACCAAATGCCCCGGAGGGCGTTGATCTTAAGGCTGCAATTGCGCTGGCGCTCTCTCGAGAGGTATCAATGAGGTCCTCTGTTAGAGCGCCGATAATTCCATTTCGGCCCGCGAAGACCTTGCCAATTTGGTCTCGATGCGCCCTGGCGGTTTCGATCACACCGCTGGCGCTCGCGTTGATGACAGCAGTCACACCACCTGACTGGGCGTAAAAGGCGTTTATCTTTTTGCTCATGGTATTGATCTAATATTTGGGTTAATCGGAGGGTTCAGACGCTTCGATTGGCGACGGACGACTCGGATGAGGCTCACAAACCTCAATTGTCGACGATCTTTGGCAGTTATCAATAGCTAATTTTTAATGGGAATGGGCCGAGAATTTTATCTTGGGCGGTTTCTTGGGCCCGACAACTCCGACTATTTTCTCTGTTGAGATTGTTGAAGCGGATGCGTGTTTTAGGCGCACATTGACAGATTCTGAAACCCCACTATAGTAAACGCCCCTTTTTTTGAGCCTAAAACAGTAGCCCGTGAGGCAATCAGGCTGTGGTTACAGTTTTTAGGGTTCAACCCGGCTGATGGAAATCAGCCATTTTTGTGGAGATCGCAGAATGAGAATCGTTTTATTGGGCGCCCCCGGTTCGGGCAAAGGTACGCAAGCCAAAATGATGGCAGAAGCCTATCGCGTTCCTCAAATCTCAACGGGAGATATTTTGCGAAAGGCGGTAGCAGATAAAACCGAGGTCGGTAAGAAAGTTGCAGCGATGATGGATGCCGGCGAACTCGTGTCAGACCGTATCGTGATCGATGCGGTGACTGACCAGCTACGCTCTTCTGACAGCCGACGTGGTTTTGTCCTGGATGGATTTCCTCGCACCATTCCTCAAGCACAGGAATTAGATACTCGTCTTGGCTGGATGGGTCGCCCGGTTCAATTGGTACTGCATTTTCTAGTTGACAACAAAGTTTTAATTAAACGCGTGATTAACCGTATGAGTTGTGCGAACTGCGGTGCGATTTATAACAAACAATCTTCACCACCGAAAAAGAAAGGTGTGTGTGATCAATGTGGTAGCAAGAAGCTTGTTTCTCGAACTGATGACAGTGAAAAAACGATGCGCTCCCGACTAGAAGCCTACGATCAGGATACCGCGCCATTGATCTCATATTACCGGGCCCAACACAAACTGCGTAGCATTCCGGCACGCAGCAGTATGGCTCATATTTTCGATGCGATTTGTGATGTCGTTGATACTGAAATCCGTCCCATGGAAAAGAAGATTGTGGTGATCGAAGAGCCCGTAAAGATTAAGATTAAAAAAGCGGACCCAGAAGTGGTGGATCAAGCTACAACGAAAAAGAAAACAGGAAAGAAAGCCACGGCGAAAAAAGTGACTAAAAAAGCAGCCAAGAAGACCGCAGCCAAGAAAGTGACTAAAAAAGCACCGGTCAAAAAAGCAGCCAAGAAGACCGCAGCCAAGAAAGTGACTAAAAAAGCGTCAAAGCGAAAATAGACGGATAAACGCTAGGATAGCGATCGATTCAAATGAGCATTTATCCCCTTTCTCGCCCAAGACGATTACGCCGAGACCCGTTTAGCCGATCGCTGGTCCGAGAGCATTCCCTCTCGGTTGATGACCTCATCCAGCCGGTATTTGTTTGCGAAGGGTCAAATGTTCGGGAGCCTGTCCCTTCGATGCCGGGGATTCATCGGGTGAGTCTTGATTTACTCCTCGAGCAAGCTTCTCGAATATCAGCGTTGGGTATCAAAGCGCTCGCGCTTTTTCCAGTGGTTGATTCGAAACTTAAAACCGAAGATGCAATCGAAGCGTGTAATCCTGAAGGACTCATTCCCCGCGTCGTTCGTGCACTACGCAGCCATGTGCCTGAAATGGGAATTATTACTGATGTCGCGCTAGATCCTTATACGAGTCATGGTCAGGATGGACTTCTGGATTCGGACGGCTATGTTACGAATGACCTCACCGTTGAATCGCTTGTGGCGCAAGCACTGTGTCATGCGAGAGCGGGCGCTCAGGTTTTAGCACCCTCAGACATGATGGATGGCCGCGTGGGCGCTATCCGGATGGCGCTGGAGGACGAGGGTTTTGTTAACACCAAGATACTTGCGTATTCGGCCAAATATGCATCGTCGTTTTACGGGCCATTCAGAGATGCCGTGGGGTCGGCGACGAATTTGGGAGGGGGAGATAAGCACACCTATCAAATGGACCCCGGCAATACGGACGAGGCAATGCGTGAGATTGAGTTCGACCTCGCGGAAGGTGCTGACATGGTGATGATAAAACCGGGCATGCCCTATCTCGATGTTGTTCAGCGGGTGAAAAGCGAGTTTGGTGTCCCCACTTTTGTTTATCAGGTCAGCGGTGAGTATGCGATGCTTTGTGCGGCTTCTCAGAACGGGTGGCTTGACCATCAGGGCGTTGTCCATGAGTCATTGCTGGCGTTTAAGCGCGCCGGTGCAGATGCTATCCTGACTTATTTTGCTGAGGAAGTGGCGACCGCGTTAAATCAGGGTTTGCGTTAATCATAAGATGACAAAAACCTGATCCCTTAATTTTTGATAAAAGTTTTCCTATGCAATCGAATCCCCGTCCCACCAATATTGTGCTGCACAAACAGTCACGCGCGCTCGAAGTCAGTTTTGATAACGGCGAACAGTTTCATCTTCCGTGTGAGTTTTTGCGGGTGTACTCGCCTTCAGCAGAAGTAAGAGGTCATGGTCCGGGACAGGAAGTCCTCCAGACGGGCAAAGAGCTGGTTAATATTACTGAGGTGGAAGGCATCGGCGCCTATGCAGTGAGACTCCATTTTGATGATGGCCATGATACGGGTATTTATTCGTGGGAAACACTTTATGAGCTCGGCAGCAAACAGGATGAATACTGGCGGTTATATCTTGAGGCACTAGAGAAGGCTGGATTTCAGCGTAAAGTCGTTTCCTGATCGATGCGTTAGGGGATAGCGGTTTGACGAGCGAAAGAGCAACCCACTTCGGTTTTAGCGAGATTGATCCGGCTGAAAAGGCGGGTCGGGTCGGCGAGGTATTTTCTTCCGTTGCGAGTCGTTACGACTTAATGAATGACTTAATGTCGTTCGGATCGCATCGGCTGTGGAAGGATCTTGCATTGGCTAGAAGTGGGGTTCGTGAAGGCCATCGTGTGCTTGATGTCGCTGCGGGCAGTGGAGATATGACGATGCGTTTTGCGCGTCAGGTCGGCACTTCGGGCCAGGTGGTTATGACCGATATTAATGCGAGCATGCTGGCGTGTGGTCGTTCCCGCCTTCTTAATGAAGGTCTCGGAGTCAATGTGCAGATGCTTTTGGCAGATGCTGAATCACTCCCGTTTTCGGGCGGGCAGTTTGACTGTGTCTCTATTGCATTTGGATTGCGCAATGTGACGCGAATCCCGAAGGCGCTGGCATCAATGTCACGCCTGCTGAAGCCCGGTGGCCGGCTTGTGATTCTCGAGTTTTCAACACCCACATCCACGCTACTGTCGCGCGCTTACGATCTGTTCTCGTTTTCAGTCATTCCATCGATGGGTAAAATGGTGACGGGTGATGAACAAAGTTATCAATATCTTGTGGAATCGATTCGAAAGCATCCCAATCAGCAGACGCTCTCTGCGATGATGGAAGAAGCTGGATTAGAAGATGTGAAACATCAAAACATTAACGGCGGTATTGTTGCCATTCACACGGGCTATCGATTCTAGGTAGATGGCAACCCAGCTCCTAACGCAAAGGTTGGAAAAAGTATTTAACCGGATCATTCAGGATTCGGGTGCGTCGCTGCACGCGCGAGCTTTAGAGGGCCGCATCATTCTGGTTTCCGTTCAGGGTATTGGAGTGGAGGGTTTTGCGATCATTCGAGACGGCCAGATTTGTGTGGTTTCGGAGGTCGACAAGGCTCCAGATATCTCGATTTCCGGGACGCCGACGGGTTTGTTTAAATTGATGCGGTTTGGCCCCGATCCTGCTGTGCTTCGAGAGGGCAACGTCCGGATCGAAGGTGATGGCGCCGCCATGCTCGAATTCAAGGCACTTCTAGGCGCACTTGATATTGATGCCGAAGAAGAGCTGGCACAGATTTTTGGTGATCCGGTCGCTCACCAGTTGGCCAATGGGGCTCGGGTTTTGGGGGGATGGGCATCAGACGTCGCGGATTCGAGTTTGCTCGGCATCGCTGAAACGTTAGTCGAGGAGAGCAAGCTACTGCCCAGTAGACCTCGCGCGCAACGCTTTGTTGAGAGCATCGATCAGTTGCGGGATGACATGGCGCGCTTGGAACAGCGGGTCGCGCGTTTTGTTAGCAATAAGAAAGACAGCTAGTCACCGATGAAAACAAAAGGCTCCTGGAGACTGATCCGCATTTTTCGTGTGCTTTTGCGTCACGGTCTCGATGAATTTGTGTTTAAGTTGCGAAAGTTGCGACCCTATCGCCCGCTACTGTTTTTGTTCCCTGGTTTTTGGTTTCGTGATCGGTCATCAGATCGCGGCCAGCGATTGCGCGAAGCGCTTGAGGAATTGGGACCAATCTTTGTGAAGTTCGGGCAGGCGCTATCGACTCGACCTGATTTGATTCCCACTGACATTGCGGTTGAACTGACCCGTCTACAGGACCAGGTGCCGCCTTTTTCCGGGCAGGCTGCGCGTGATGTCGTCGAACAATCGCTGGGGGCTCCGATCAGCGAGCATTTTGCGAGTTTTGATATTCAACCTCTGGCGTCTGCTTCGGTTGCTCAGGTGCACGGCGCGACGTTGAAAGATGGTACCGAGGTCGTCGTCAAGATATTACGGCCGGGAATCGAATCAATAATTGATCAAGATATTGAACTGCTCTATCAGTTGGCCAATTTGGCTGATCGATATTGGCCTGAATCGCGCCGGCTTCGTCCCCGCGAGGTGGTTGAGGAGTACGACAAGACGATTCACGATGAGCTGGATATGACGCGAGAAGGTGCGAATGCCAGCCAGTTGCGGAACAATTTTTTAGACTCCGAGATGATCTATGTGCCCGAAGTTTTCTGGGATCACAGCACGCAAGATGTTCTGGTGATCGAGCGGATTTATGGTATCCCGATTCGAGATATCGAGGCCATAAAAGCGGCCGGGGTGGATCTTCGCAAACTTGCGCACCATGGTGTGGAGATATTTTTTACCCAGGCGTTTCGAGATGGATTTTTTCACGCCGACATGCACCCGGGCAATATTTTTGTGAGTCCAACGGGTCAGTATCGCGCGGTTGATTTCGGCATTATGGGCAGTCTTGCTGATTCGGATAAACGATATCTTGCAGAGAACTTATTGGCTTTCTTCAACCGAGATTATCGAGCGGTCGCAGTCGCCCATCTCCGCGCGGGTTGGGTTCCGCCGACGACCCGGGTGGATGAGTTTGAAGCGGCGGTTCGAACGGTCTGTGAGCCGATTTTTGCCCGCCCGATCAGTGAGATTTCGTTTGGTCAGCTAGTGCTGCGTTTGTTTCAAGTGGCGCGTCGATTTGATATGCCAGTGCAACCCCAGCTGGTTCTTCTGCAAAAAACGCTTCTCAATATTGAGGGATTGGGTCGGCAACTCTATCCGCAACTGGATCTTTGGGAAACCGCAAAGCCCTATCTTGAGCAATGGATGAAAGATCAGATTGGACCCAAGGCGCTGATGAAAACCTTGCGGCGCGAGTTACCTTCTGTTTTACCCTTGATTCCGGAATTACCCGGACTTGTGCACGAGTTATTGCGTCGCCAGCGTGATGGACAGGATTTGCTATCGTCCGAACAGTTGGATCGCACTTCAGAGCTTGAGGAAAAACTGGCAAAGCGCACTCAGCAAAAGAATATGCTCGCGTTGGGCGTCCTTTTTTTAATGGCGGCAATCGCAAATACCACGGCTATGGAAATTTATGATTTTGGGGTGATGGGAACCGCGGTGACGGCTGCATTAACCGGCGCAGGCATTATTTCTGTGATGGCGGGTATTTTTAGTTCGAAAACTTAATTCAGGCCAAGCGTTCGCGCTTTACTACGGTGGTGTGGCGAACATAGTATAATTTCTGACTTCTTTACTTGGTTTTCACAACTAAATCCCTATACTCCCGCTCAGGATATCGTTAGACAGAGCCTTTAGCCCTATTTTTGTAGCGTTTTATTGGGTTAGAGGCCGTTTCCAGACTTATTTCCAGTCTGGTTTGAAGCTTTAAAGGAGTTTGTTTTATGCGACTGACAACAAAAGGCCGCTATGCGGTGACTGCCATGCTGGATTTGGCCCTTCAGGAAGGGAAACGTCCGGTGACGCTGCAAGATATTGCGATGAATCAGGAGATTTCGCTCTCTTATCTCGAGCAGTTGTTTGCGAGATTGCGCGCCGCCGGTTTGGTGAAAGGAATGAGAGGGCCGGGCGGCGGATATCGGCTCGCTCAAAAAATGGGTGAAATTTCGATTGCGTCAGTGATTGCGGCCGTCGATGAAAAAGCAGATATGACGCGTTGCGGCGGAGAAGCAAATTGCCTCGATGGGGAGAAGTGTTTGACGCATGAGCTTTGGATGGAGCTTAGCGACAAGATTTACGAATTCCTGAACGGTATTACCCTTGGAGAATTGGTACGACGTCCTGAAGTGATCGAAGTGGCTGAGCGTCAGGAAGCCGTACGGCAAGGTTTGCGGTCAGGTCGCCTGAAAACAGTCATTGTGGAAGCAGATTCCCTAATTGGTGGTGCTAAGTGATCCATCAAACACAGTTTGGAAATTGGATGTTATGAATACTAGCGTGAAAGAACTTGGCGATCTTGTGGGTCGCGAATATAAAGAAGGGTTTGTGACAGATATCGAATCTGACACACTCCCCCCGGGCCTCGACGAGAGCGTCGTTCGTTTTTTGTCCTCCAAAAAATCAGAACCCCAGTTCGTACTGGATTGGAGACTGGACGCCTTTCATCGATGGCAGGAGATGGACCAGCCTGATTGGGCCCACGTGCACTATGCGCCCATTGATTATCAGGGGATCAGCTATTACTCGGCGCCGAAACGCGATGAAGACCGTCCCCAATCGCTCGATGAAGTGGATCCCAAGTTGCTTGAAACATACGAAAAGCTGGGTATTCCCCTAGAGGAGCAAAAAGCTCTTGCCGGCGTTGCCGTTGACGCGGTTTTTGATAGCGTGTCGGTCGCGACGACCTTCAAGGACAAACTGGCTAAAGTCGGCGTGATTTTTTGTCCTCTTTCGGAGGCGCTGATTAATCACCCTGACTTGGTCCGTCAGTATCTTGGATCGGTAGTGCCCGCGACCGATAATTTTTACGCTGCATTGAACTCCGCGGTATTTACCGAAGGGTCGTTCGTCTATATACCCAAGGGCGTTCGGTGTCCGATGGAACTGTCGACTTATTTTCGGATCAATGCGTTAAATACAGGTCAGTTCGAGCGAACGCTTATCGTGGCCGATGAAGGCAGTTACGTGAGTTATCTGGAGGGATGCACGGCGCCCATGCGCGACGAGAACCAGCTTCATGCTGCAGTGGTCGAGCTTGTCGCACTTAAGGACGCGGAAATTAAGTATTCGACGGTTCAAAACTGGTATCCCGGCGACGAAGAAGGCCGCGGCGGCATTTATAACTTTGTCACAAAGCGCGGCGCTTGTCGGGGAGAAAACGCCAAGATATCGTGGACGCAGGTGGAAACAGGGTCCGCTATTACCTGGAAGTATCCCAGTGTTCTACTTGAAGGTAACGGTTCCGTGGGCGAATTCTACTCAGTGGCGCTGACGAACAATTGCCAGCAGGCCGACACGGGGACCAAAATGATTCACATTGGCGAGAATACCTCTAGCACCATTATCTCCAAGGGGATCTCGGCGGGGCGCGGCCAAAATGCTTATCGTGGGTTGGTCAAAGTCCTCAAAGGGGCGAAAAATGCGAGAAACTATTCGCAGTGCGATTCGTTACTCATGGGGGATCGGTGTGGTGCGCATACTTTTCCTTACGTAGAGGTCAAAAATCCCACTGCGATAATTGAGCATGAAGCATCGACATCAAAAATTGGCGAGGATCAGTTGTTTTATTGTCGCCAGCGAGGTCTAGCAGAAGAAGACGCGGTTTCCATGATTGTGAATGGATTTTGCAAGGAAGTATTTCGCGAGTTACCCATGGAGTTCGCTGTCGAGGCCCAGAAGTTGCTTGGTATCAGTCTTGAAGGGGCTGTTGGGTAGAGGTTCCGGCCAGTATCGGGTTGCGAGACTGCAATTCTCAAAATAAAGGGTTGTTAAAAGATATGTTGAAGATTAGTGATTTACGCGTCGCGGTGGATGGAAAAACCATTCTCAATGGCTTGAGTCTTGAGGTCGGCACCGGTGAGGTGCACGCGATTATGGGCCCTAATGGATCGGGCAAAAGCACGCTTGCCAATGTGATTGCCGGTCGAGACGGCTACGAGGTGCTGGGCGGTACCGTTGAGTTCAAAGGTAAGGATCTATTGGATCTCGATCCGGAAGTGCGAGCTCATGAAGGCGTTTTTTTAGCTTTTCAGTATCCTGTCGAGATTCCTGGCGTGGCCAATATCGCGCTGTTAAAAGAGGGTCTGAATGCAGCGCGTCGCTATCGCGGCGAGCCGGAGTTGGATGCGCTCGATTTTTTAAAACTTGTCCGGGAAAAAGTCAAACTGGTGGAAATGAAAGAAGAATTTCTTTACCGATCAGTTAATGAAGGTTTCTCAGGCGGGGAGAAAAAGCGCAACGAAATATTTCAGATGGCAATGTTAGAGCCGAGCTTATCGCTCTTGGATGAAACTGATTCAGGCTTGGATATCGATGCGCTAAAAATTGTGTCGGGCGGGGTGAATTCGCTTCGTTCTCAGGATCGATCGGTCATTCTGGTTACTCATTATCAGCGTCTCCTCGATTATATTGTGCCGGACTATGTCCACGTGCTCGCAGAGGGCCGCATCGTGCAGTCCGGAGATAAAGATTTAGCGCTCAAGCTAGAAGCCGAGGGCTATGGTTGGATAGAGGAATCTGCAGGAGCGGCTGCCTAATGAGTTCAGTTGTGGAAAATGCCGCCGCTTATGTGGCGGCGCAGCAGGATACCGCGGCACAACTGCCAGGTGTTGGCCTAGCCGAACTCGACGCCGGTCGAGCGGCCGCACTCGAACAGCTTTCTCGCCAGGGATTACCCTCTCAGCAAGACGAGGATTGGAAATACACCTCAACGCGGTCAATCACCCGCGCGGCGTTTAAGCCTGCATCCGCCGGCGCAACCTGTCCCTCGGACTTCATTACGCAGACTGTTATCGAAGGACTCAACCCCTACCGCATGGTGTTTGTTGATGGATTTCTGTCCGTAACGCTATCTGACCTTGAAGAATTACCAGCCCATGTGCGTCTTCGAAGTCTGGCCCAAGTGTTATCCGAGGATGCGACCTCTGTTTTGCCGAGCCTTGGACAAATGCTGGGCGATCCGCCGCATGGATTTGCAGCGATGAATTCAGCGTTCGTTGCAGATGGCGCGGTTGTGGAGATAGAGGCGCATCAACATCTCGAGCGACCGATTGAACTTCTGTTCGTGTCCGGCTGTGGTGACGAAGGACTCGTCAGTTTGCCTCGCACTCTTGTGTTGATGGGTGAGGGCAGCCAAGCAACGATTATCGAACGCCATTGCTCGCTGAAAGAGGTTCGCAGTCTTAATAATTCATTGGTCGAGATTGATCTCGGGAAAGGCGCTATCCTTGATTATTGTTCGCTGCAATCTCAAAGTGACCGCAGCTTTCATGTGGGTGGTCTTTTCGCAGGCCTTGCAGAATCGGCAACCCTGCGCGCGACGACTGTTTCAACCAGTGGTGCGCTAGTCAGAAATGATGCTCGAATTAATCTAAATGGCGAAAATAGCACTGTTCATCTGGATGGTTGTTATCTGGTTTTCGGCCGTAGTCATGTTGATAACCACACGCATATCTCGCATAACAGCGCCGATTGCGTCAGCCGTGAAACCTACAAGGGCGTGTTGGGTGACAGAGGCCGAGCGGTATTTCATGGTCGTATCGTCGTGAAGCAAGATGCCCAGAAAACAGATTCCGAGCAAAGCAATCAAAATCTACTGCTTTCTGAAGAAGCAGAAATTGATACGAAACCCCAGCTTGAAATTTATGCTGATGATGTGAAATGTGCGCACGGCGCTACGGTCGGCCAGCTCGATGATTTGGCACTTTTTTATCTCGTTTCGCGAGGCGTAAAGCGGGAGACTGCACGCAGGATGCTGACGCAAGCTTTTGCTGCTGGCGTTTTGGATCGCGTAGAGTCGGTCCCCCTTCGACAATATCTTCAGTCCCTGGCGTCTGATCGACTGTCGAACGCATTAAGCGCGAATGATGCGTCTTAACCCCTTTAACTTTTTACTTTTCAATGATTAGACACCGATGAACAGCGATCGAGACCCCAAAGACGAGTTTCTGGCAGCGAACGAAGCGCCGGACGCAGTAGAGCCCGGAGGAGATCCCTCCGCTCCGCCAAATGTCAGCTTGCTGTCAGCAGCAGCTGACGACACACTTCTTGACCGTGTTGTGGGAGGCGTCAGAGAGGTCTTCGATCCTGAAATTCCGCTGAATATTTACGATCTGGGCCTGATCTACAAGATTGATATCAACGATCAAAATCAAGTGGCGATCGACATGACACTCACGTCGCCGATGTGCCCTGTTGCGGGTTCGTTGCCGGGAGAGGTTGAAATGGCAGCGCGTGGCGTCGATGGGGTCGCTGATGTTGTCGTCGAATTAGTTTGGGAGCCCACGTGGGGCCCTGAAGTGATGAGTGAAGCGGCACGCCTTGAGTTGGGTATTTTTTGATGTCGGATTGGATCAGTGTGAGTCGTCTCGACGCCCTTGCAAAAGACTCACCTTTAGCAGTTGAGCTTGGGGATGAGCATATTATGATTGCTCGAATCAGTGATGATGACGTTGTGGCGCTTGAGGATCTTTGCACTCATGACGGCGGTGAAATCTCGAGCGGCTGTATTGTCGATGGCGCAATTGAGTGCCCACGGCACGGTGCCAAGTTTTGTTTAAAGACGGGTGACGTGCTCGCGCCGCCCGCTTATGAGGGTCTGCACCGTTTTCCCGTCAAGCTCGAAGATGGCGTGGTTTGGGTGCGTGACGATCGTTGGGATTGACCGGTCGGCGTTAGTTATACTTTTCGCTGTCGTACCCGATGAGATATCCATAAAATAGGGCCAAGCACCAGAATTTCTATCGCAATCGCCCATAAATTGTGTATCGAAAAAACATCTCCCAAAAAATGATTGAATCCTCCGCCTTCTCCGCCATGAATAAAATTACGGAATACCGGAATCGGTGATATCAGGTAGTCCGGGCTGAACGGCCAGAACAATGGAACCCCGTAAGGGGCGCCGGAATCGGCGCTGAGACTGTCCGCAAGCACATGGGTCAGATACACCAAAAAAATCAAAAGAGCGGCTCTCAAATTCAGCGGTTTAATTATGATGTACATAAAAGCCGTGAAAACGACACCCGCCAGGATGGAATGAGTCGGACCGTGATGAAAGCGGTTAGGGTCACCGATCAGAATGCCGGGTAAAAAATCGAAATCAGGTGCAACACCCGCAATCAAAATAAGCAGATACCATCCAGCCATTGATAGAGACGATTTGTTTTGGAAGCCGGTGACCGAAAATGCGAGAAGAGTATGACCGATTGGGCTAGGCATCAGATGGAGAGTAACCTTTGACGGATTTAGGATGTTCGACTCGAGAGCAATACGCCGTTCTCGTACGTATTATGACGCGCTGGAACGACTATGACATGCTCGGGCATGTTAATAACGTTGAGTATTACCGCTATTACGAGACCGCTATCTTAACGCTACTTCAAGAAACCGGGCTCGATTGGCTTCATGATCCGGTTTTCCCGCTGGCCGCCGAGAATGGCTGCCGGTTCTTGCGCCCGGTCTCGGCCGGGGGGTCGATTGAGGTGGGCATTCGTATCGCGCACCTGGGAAACAGCAGTGTTAGGTATGAGGTCGCTGTTTTTGTACCCGATGAGCCGGCGTCATTTGCAACCGGATTCTTTGTGCATGTTTTTATTGAACGAAAAACAGGTCGCCCCACTTCGATTCCCGAATTTGTCCGAGCGCATTTCGAGGCGCAGTGCGCGACCGATCAAAACGATAAACCTCGCTGGGTGGCGGACGCAAGACTTTTACCGGGCTGAGGCAAATGCTTAATTTGCGTTTAATATTCAGCAATCTGAGATATTTAATCCCGATGTTGAATTCGGATTCATCATGACTAAAAAGCTATTTATTAAAACCTACGGTTGCCAGATGAACGATTATGACTCGAGTCGAATCGCGGATCTGATGGCGGCCTCGCATGGCATGGTGTTGACCGAGGAACCGGATCAGGCCGATATGCTGCTTCTGAATACCTGCTCAGTGCGGGAGAAGGCGCAGGAAAAAGTATTCTCTCAGCTCGGGCGTTGGCGAGAGTGGAAAAAATCCCGACCGGATCTGGTCATTGGTGTTGGCGGATGTGTCGCCAGTCAGGAGGGCGAGCTCATCCTTCGCCGCGCCCCTTATGTGGATCTTGTGTTTGGACCTCAAACCTATCATCGACTTCCGGTAATGCTTGACTCGCTGAAAAGTGAGCGGCGTCCTAAAGTTGATATCAGTTTTCCCGAGATTGAGAAATTCGACGCGCTGGTGCCGCCTCGCAGTGAGGGGCCACGCGCGTACGTGTCCGTGATGGAAGGATGCAGCAAGTATTGTTCTTTCTGTGTGGTGCCGTACACGCGCGGCGAAGAGTTCAGTCGACCTTTTGATGAAGTGATCACTGAGATTTATGAACTCGCGGAGCAAGGGGTTCGGGAAGTGACGCTGCTGGGACAAAACGTTAACGCGTATCAGGGCGCCCATCATTCGGGCGGCACGATCGATTTTGCGGAATTGCTTGCGTATGCGGCTGAGATTGATGGCATCGATCGACTCCGTTACACCACGTCACATCCTATTGATTTTAGCGATCGACTCATCGACGCTTATCGGCACATTCCGGAGCTCGTGAGTCACCTGCATCTGCCGGTGCAAAGCGGTTCCGACCGCGTTCTGGTCAACATGAAACGCCGCTATAAGATTGAAGCGTACGAAAAAATTATTGAGGGCCTTTATCGGGCCAGACCTGATCTCAGCCTGTCTTCAGATTTTATTGTCGGGTTTCCGGGTGAGACTGAGAACGACTTTACGCAAACCCTCGAATTAATTGAGCGAGTCGGCTTTGATCATTCTTTTAGCTTTATCTATAGTGCCCGACCGGGCACGCCTGCCGCAACGTTGCCGGACGATGTGACCCTCGATGAAAAGCGGGACCGTTTGGCACGATTACAGGCGCTGGTTAATCGCCAGGCAGCCGAAATTAGCGCGCGGATGGTGGGGACACGTCAGCGCGTGCTGATTGATAGTATCTCGCGAAAAAACGCGAGTCAGCTGAGTGGGCGAACGGAGAATAATCGGGTGGTTAATTTCACCGACAACCAAGGTCAAATTGGAGAATTCATCGATCTTAGGATTACAGAGGCCCTGCCTAATTCGCTGAGAGGCGAGTCGATTGCGGAAAATCCGTTAAGTTCTGTTATGATCAACCCAGCTTCTCTTGGAGCACCATCACCGGATTGAACGCACCCACCCACCCTGTCACTTTTCTTCTCGATCCTGAGGACAACCAACGCCTGGCCGACTTATGTGGCGAGCATAATGCTCACCTCAAGCAAGTGGAGGAAGGTTTTGGCGTCCGCATCTCTCATCGTGGGCATTTGTTCTGCGTGGATGGGGGCAGTAAGGGCGTACAAAATGCTCGAGATGTCTTGACTGCGCTTTACGAAGACACGGGGAAAGACGTCACTCTTGGTCCTGATCAGGTTTATATGGCAATCAGTCAGATTCCCCATGACACGGCGAAAGGCAGAGTGTCATCCGAAGATGTGGTTATTCGCGCCAGAAAGTCTTTGATTCGAGGCAAGAGTGAGAATCAGAAGCTTTATCTTCGAAATATTCTTGAGAACGATATCAATTTTGGTGTGGGCCCGGCAGGCACGGGCAAGACCTATCTCGCAGTCGCATGTGCGGTGCAAGCACTAGCCGAAGAAAGGATTGAACGGATCATCCTGGTTCGACCTGCCGTCGAGGCTGGCGAGCGACTGGGATTTTTGCCGGGAGATATTGGTCAAAAAGTGGATCCCTATCTTCGCCCTTTATACGATGCGCTTTACGAGATGTTGGGTGCAGAGCGTGTCGGCCGACTGATTGAGCGCCGCGTTATTGAATTAGCGCCGCTCGCCTATATGCGCGGGCGGACTTTGGCTAATGCTTTCGTCATTCTTGATGAAGCCCAGAATACAACCGAAGCTCAGATGAAGATGTTTTTAACGCGTATTGGTTTCGGATCATGTGCGGTGATTACGGGTGATCCCTCACAGGTGGATCTCCCCGGGGGAACCAAATCCGGACTGGTCCACGCTGTCTCTTTATTAAATTCAATTGATGGCATTAGCCTGACGCGATTTAGCGCCCAAGATGTCGTTCGGCATCCTCTGGTTCAACGGGTCATTGCCGCCTATGAAGGCGAAGGCCGGTAACTGACATGGTATCGACTGATGTACAACGAGCAGTGGATCGAGAACAGACCCCCTCTGATCAGCAGATTGAGCGCTGGATTGAGGCGGCGCTTGCCACTGCCCAGACTGACCGTGCTGCGCTCACCATTCGATTTGTTGGGGAATCCGAGATGTCGTCTTTAAATCAGCAATTTCGGGGTCGATCGGGCCCTACCAATGTCCTGTCGTTCCCTTTTGAGGCGCCTGAGGGGGTGCCTGAGGTAGAGCATGAAATGGGCGATATTGTGGTGTGCACACCACTGGTCGCGAGCGAAGCGAACGATCAAGGAAAAACCGAAGCGGCGCACTGCGCGCATCTTATTGTTCATGGTGTTTTGCATTTGCAGGGTTACGACCACACCGACGAGCGTGCGGCACAAGTAATGGAGTCGCTGGAGATCAAAATCCTGGCGGGCCTTGGAATCACGAATCCCTATCTTCTGGAAACAGCCTAGTTACTTATGGAAAAAGCGCCATCATCATCGTCTGCCGGATTGACCTGGAGTCAGAAGCTCGCGTATTTGGTCACCCGTCTGCCCAAAACGCGTGATCAATTGTTTGGCCTGATGCGTGAGGCGCGAGCCGCCGAATTAGTCGATGACGATACGCTACAAATGATGGAGCGGGTGGTGGAAGTATCAGACCTGCAGGTCGAGCAAGTGATGGTGTCGAGAGGCCAGATGATCACGGTTGATGTCGATCAGAATTTATCGGAACTGCTGCCGATTATCACTGAATCTGCCCATTCCAGATTTCCAGTGACCGATGGTGATAAAGACGCCGTGGTGGGCATTTTGCTTGCCAAAGATTTGCTTCGTCAGCCCGAGCCTGAAAATACCGACACGCGTCCCTGGGCAACGCTCTTGCGGCCCGCGGTTTTTATTCCAGAGAGCAAGCGGCTCAACGTGTTGCTGCAGGAATTCAGGGACAGCCGGAACCATATGGCGATCGTGGTGAACGAATACGGCAGTGTGGTCGGCCTGATCACGATTGAGGATGTGCTCGAGCAAATCGTCGGCAATATCGAGGATGAGCATGATATCGATGGGGCGGCTGGAATGGTATTGCGCCATGGATCCGATTTTTGTGTGGTGAAAGCAATGCTGCCGGTCGAGAGTTTCAATCAACTGTTTGATGTTGATCTTGATCCCCTTGAATTCGATACGATGGGGGGCTTGGTCACTTCAGCGTTTGGTCATGTGCCCAGACGAGGCGAAACAATAGAGTTCGGTGAGTTTGTAGCGGAAGTGCTGCGAGCTGACAGTCGTCGACCTCGGCTGTTGCGCATCACCCGGCAAACGTCAAGCGAATAGCTGCTTGGCGTTTCGTATGCGTGCCATCAGCGCCAGACTGAAGATCATAGGCGCCGCGCTCGCTGGCTTGATCTACCCGTTGGCGTTCTCGCCATTTGATCTATTCGGCCTCGCTCCGGTTGCCCTTGGCATTCTTTTCTTTGTCTGGCGAAGTTCAAGCCCAAAACAGTCCGCCTGGTGCGGTTTCGCCTTTGGTATGGCGAGTTTTGCAGTGGGCGTTTCGTGGATTTATGTCAGCCTCAATACGTTTGGCAACATGCCACCGGTATTGGCCGGCATTTCAGTGGCGGTGTTTGGGGCCATCATGGCGTTGTATCCCGCGTTAGTGGGTTGGGGGCAGGCAACACTTTCACGATCGATCACCACCTGGCGGTGGATCCTGTTTATGCCCCCGCTATGGATTATGGGCGAATGGCTGAGAGGCATCTTGCTAGGCGGATTTCCATGGCTGTATCTGGGTTACAGCCAGGTCGACACGCCACTTGCTCTTTTGCTGCCATTCACAGGCACATTGGGCGTCGGTTTGTGGATAACGCTGGCGACCGGCCTGGTGCTTGCCTTGTTTTTTTCTCGCAGCATACCGCGCGTGTTTTCCACGATTGCGTTGTTATTTCTTTTTGGGTTGATCTTAATTGCGAAGATGCCGCGCGGCGTCATGCCTGAGGGGGATCCTGTCCGGGTCGCCATTATTCAGAACAATATCTCCCTTAAAGATAAGTGGAATCCAGAGCAGTCATCGGTAATCGCGAATCGTTTTCTGCAACAGAGCCTCGCGCTGAAAGAGGCCGATCTTATTGTCTGGCCCGAAGCGGCGCTTCCTTTTTATCGGGATGAAATTGACCCGGTGTTTTTCAATCAGCTGAAGCAGCATGATGCGGATTACCTGATTGGCTTGCTGGAGCGTGAGCGTGTCGAAAGGGGTTCACCCTATTACAACGTCGGGCTGGGGGTCGGCGCTGAAAATGCGATTTACCGAAAACATCAACTGGTCCCGTTTGGCGAGTATTTACCCTTCGCATCCTTACTGTCCTGGCTGTTGGAGTATCTTCAGATCCCCATGTCGGATTTTTCGTCGGGACCCTTAAATCAGGAGCCAATGGATCTTGCAGGGACTCAGATTGGGGTCAGTATCTGCTATGAAGACGCCTTTACGACGGTGATGAGCGCGTCCGCGTTGCGTTCAAGGGTGCTGGTCAATTTAAGTGAGGACGCTTGGTTTGGTGATTCACTCGCACCGCATCAAAGACTGCAGATGGCCCGCGCAAGAGCGCTGGAGACCGGTCGTCCGATGATTCGCGCGAGCAACAGTGGTCTGTCCGCCATTATTTCGCACGACGGTAGTGTCGATAAGGTCGCCCCGCAGTTCAGGGCGGTAACCCTTCGCGGCCGGGTACAGCCGATGACAGGGACGACCCCATTTGTGGCGCTCGGCAATTATCCGGTGATGCTCATCTGCCTGTTTTTGCTGGCGATCGGGATCCTGCGGCATCACTTATGCGGACGAGTGAAGCCCGAGTGCTAGACTTTCGGTATGACTGCCAATTTGCACACCCCGTTAATCGTTGCTATTTCCTCACGAGCGCTTTTTGATCTCGAGTCGGGACACAACGTTTATGTCAATGAGGGCGTGGATGCTTACTGCGCCTACCAGATCGAGCGCGAAGATGAGCGCCTTGAGCCGGGTGTTGCTTTTCCGCTGGTTAAAAAACTGCTATCCCTTAACGATTCGGACAGCGACCGGCGTCGTGTGGAGGTCGTGTTGATCTCTAGAAATACAGCTGACTCGGGTCTTCGGATTTTTAATTCGATCGCGCACTATGATCTGGATATTACGCGGGCCGCGTTTTCAGGCGGCGAAAGCCCTTTTCGTTATGTGACTCCGTTTAGCGCCGATCTTTATTTATCAGCGGATCCTGCGAACGTACGCCAGGCGCTTCAGTCCAAGGTGGCTGCGGCGACGATCCTGCCCTCTCGCAAGCATATGCAGCGCGAGGGACAGCTTCGAATCGCGTTTGATGGTGATGCGGTGATCTTTGCGGATGATTCAGAGCGCGTCTATCAAAGCGAAGGCCTCGCCGCTTTTGCAGCGGCTGAAAAAGAGATGGCGACAACGCCAATGACCGATGGCCCCTTTCGAAAGCTTTTGCAGTCATTGCACGAACTTCAGGTCGGTTGGCCTAGAGATGAGGCGCCCATTCGTACGGCGCTGTTTACCGCCCGGAGCGCGCCGGCTCATGAGCGGGTCATCCGCACTTTGCGAGCCTGGAATATTCGCATCGATGAAGCCGTGTTTTTAGGCGGTCTCGATAAAGGCGAATTTCTGGAAACCTTTGGCGCCGATATTTTCTTTGACGATCAGACCGGGCACTGCGAATCTGCGAGCCGGTATGTCACAACAGGGCATGTCCCCCACGGCGTGACTAACGACGCGTCTTGAGGCGTTCATCACCTGCGTTGATATAATTGAAGATACGCCAAAGTCAGATTTAAACCGAGCGAGCAGGCTCTTAATGAGCGTCAAATGAATAATCAAACAGAAAAACAAAAGAGTATGAATAGCGGTTTATTTACACCCCGACGGAGCATGACGGTAGGATTATTTTGCCTCGTGGTGATGACCGTTTCCAGCGCTCGCGCGACGCTGCCGGTGGCAGTCGATGACGCCCCCTTACCCAGTCTTGCGCCGATGCTCGAGCGGGTGTTACCGGCGGTCGTCAATATTAATACCCAAAGCCGGGTCACGCAGCGACAGAGTCCTTTCCCGGCGGATCCTTTTTTTGAAAAATTCTTCGGCGGGCCACAAGGTCAGCCTCGCGAGAGAAGCGTGAGCAGTCTGGGCTCAGGCGTCATCATCGATGCGGACAACGGCTATGTGATTACCAACAGCCATGTGATCGCCGGCGCTGATCAAATCAGTGTGCGCCTTAATGACGGCCGGATTCTGGAAGCCGCTTTAGTGGGGCAGGATGAGGACGCCGATATTGCGGTCATCAGTGTGCCCGCAGAGGCTCTTCAGCATATCGAGCTGGGAGACTCTGATGCGCTTCGGGTCGGTGATTTTGTAGTCGCCATCGGCAATCCGTTTGGTCTTGGCCAGACGGCGACTTCGGGAATCATTAGTGCACTCGGTCGATCCGGACTCAACATCGAAGATTATGAAGACTTTATCCAGACGGATGCTTCAATCAACCAAGGGAACTCCGGCGGCGCGTTGGTTAATCTGCGCGGCGAGCTGGTGGGCATCAACACCGCTATTCTGGCGCCAGGGGGCGGCAATATTGGGATCGGATTTGCCATTCCGATCAATATGGCAAAGGTACTCACGCGCCAGATCATTGAGTATGGAGAGGTTCGTCGAGGCCGTCTTGGCGTTATTGCGCAAAATCTGAACCCGGAACTCTCAGAAGCGCTTGGCATCGAAACTACCGAAGGGGCGGTTATTGCCCAGGTGATGCCGGAATCCGCGGCGCTTGCCGCGGGACTAAAAGAGGGAGATGTTGTGATTGCGGTGGATGATCGCGCGATCGTTGATGCCAGTGGTCTTCGTAATATGATTGGTTTGTATCGCGCGGACGACGAGGTCACCGTGAAATTTATCCGCGACGGCGAAGAGTTGGACCTGAAGATTCGTCTGAAGCCCATTGATCCGCCTAAAGGTCAGGGCGCGACGCTGAGCAAGCGTCTTGAGGGCGCTCGCCTCGAAGATATTGACGATCAGGACGGGCCGGGCGGTGAGCGCGGCGTGCGGGTGGTCGAGATTGCCCAGAACAGTCAGGCTTTTGCCGCTGGCTTGCGTGAGGGTGATCTGATTATTTCAGTGAATAAGCAGCCCGTTTATGGGCTTAAAGATGTTGAGAATGCAGTCGGTGAAGGTGATACGATGATGCTCCTGAATGTGATTCGGGGCAATTCCGGTTTATTCATTGTGATCCGCTAACGGCCAAACAACGCATTATGCAGACTAATTTCATTGCGCCTTCGATTCTCGCGGCGGATTTTGCCCGGTTGGGCGAGGAAGTCGACAATGCGTTGGCGGCCGGCGCTGATATGGTCCATTTTGATGTCATGGATAACCACTATGTGCCGAACCTGACGATCGGACCCTTAGTGTGTGACGCCTTGCGCCAGCATGGGGTGACGGCACCGATCGATGTGCATCTCATGATTGAGCCGGTGGACCGGATTATTCCGGATTTTGTAGCGGCTGGCGCCAGCTATATCACGTTTCATCCGGAAGCGAGCCAGCATGTTGATCGGACCTTGCAGTTGATCCGGAACGAAGGCTGCAAGGCGGGGCTGGTGTTAAATCCTGCCACGCCGCTCGGCTACCTTGATCACGTGATGGACAAACTCGACATGATTTTACTGATGTCGGTTAATCCCGGATTTGGAGGGCAAAGTTTTATCCCCTCAACCCTCAATAAGCTGCGTGCCGCCCGCGAGTTAATTGATGCGTCAGGTTTGGAGATTCGCCTTGAAGTCGATGGTGGCGTAACCGTTGACAACATCAGCGAGATTCACTCAGCAGGCGCAGATACGTTTGTTGCAGGGTCTGCGATTTTTGGCGCAGCGGAACCCGATGACCCGCATCATTACGATACCGTGATGGGCAAGATGCGAGCCGCGCTCGCGACCGAGTCCGACGACTGACCCTCGTTGTGTTTGACGACCGCCCTCCCAAGGGCATTATTTTTGATCTCGATGGCACGCTGGTCGATTCCGCGCCCGACCTTGTCGGCGCTTGTAACCGTGTGCTTAAGGTGTTGGATCGTCCGCCAATCACACTCCAGAACGGTCGCCGCTGGATTGGTCATGGCGCGCGTCAATTGTTGGAGCGGGCATTAACCGGCAAGGTAGACGGCAAAGCGCCGGCCGAATTGCTGGACGAGGCCTATCAACATTTTTTGCTGTTTTATGGTGAGGCGATTTGTCTGGAGAGCAAGCTTTATCCGGCCATCATACAAACGCTTTCTTCACTGCAAGAAAACGGCCATCGGTTGGCGTGCGTGACCAACAAGCCGGCCGCGTTTACCCGCCCGCTGCTGGACGCGTTTGATCTTAGCGGGTATTTCGACCCGATTGTCTCGGGAGATGATCTGGCGAGAAAAAAACCGGACCCGCTGCCGCTTCAGCATGTCTTGGACCAATGGCATTTCAGTGCAAATGATTGCCTGATGGTCGGTGATTCCGAGAGCGACTGCTCGGCCGCGTTAGCCTGCGGGATGCCCGTGGTGCTGGTGAGCTATGGGTACAGCCAGGGCCGGAATCTTGCAGCACTCGGCCCTGACGCGGTGATCGACTCGATCGGTGAAATTGTGACGATGTCGGGTTAACGACAGGCTTGATTTCGAAGCCGGCCCCGTGCAAACGGTCGGTTTTTACCGGTTGGGCTGATGAGTCCCCCACAGCGGGCACTAAAACTTTAAACTCCCGCCTATGATTTCGCGCGCTGAATATAACCGCCTTGCCAACGAAGGATACAACCGGATCCCCCTGCATGCCGAGGTGCTTGCGGATCTCGATACACCGGTCAGCGCCTATCTCAAGATTGCACAGGGGCCTTATAGCTATCTCTTCGAGTCCGTGCAGGGTGGCGAAAAGTGGGGCCGCTATTCAATCATTGGTCTGCCGTGTGCAACCGTGGTGCGGGTGACGGGCGATGTGTTATTGATCGAGCAAGAAGGCGAAGAGATTCACCGTCAGCATACCGATGATCCATTGGCCGCGATTCAGGGCATTCATCGCCAGTTTAACGTGCCCGAGATTGAGAGCCTGCCCCGATTTGATGGGGGTTTGGTCGGATACTTCAGCTACGACACGGTGCGATTTATCGAGCCGCAATTAGGGGATACCGATCTGCCCGACCCGATTGGTGCATCCGATATTGTGTTGATGGTCTCCGATGAGATTTTGGTTTTTGATAATCTGAGCGGGCGTTTGCATATCATCGTGCACACTGATCCGGAGTCGGATGACGCCTATCAATCAGGATACGAACGCCTGGATCAGCTTAAAGAACAGATTGCCGGGCTTTCGGTTAGTCACGCCGTTCCGACCGGTCGCGAGGTGAGAGAAGATGATTTTCGGTCGTCGTTCAGTCGCGACGACTTTGAAGCCGCGGTTGAGCGCTGTAAAGAATACATCGAGAGTGGCGATATTTTTCAGGTGGTGCTGTCGCAGCGGCTGTCGATCCCTTTTGATGCGGAGCCCATGACGCTGTATCGGGCCTTGCGCACCGTTAACCCGTCACCGTACATGTACTTTCTGGATCTGGATGATTTGCAGATTGTGGGCTCGTCACCCGAGATTCTGGTTCGTCTCGAAGATGACGAAGTCACCGTGCGCCCGATTGCGGGCACCCGCCGACGCGGGCAAAACGAAGAAGACGACCGGCGACTGGAGCAAGAGCTGATCTCGGATCCCAAAGAACTGGCTGAACACCTGATGCTGGTGGATCTGGGCCGTAATGATGTGGGCCGGATTGCAGAAACCGGCTCGGTAAAGCTCACCTCAAAGATGCAGGTCGAGCGCTACTCGCACGTGATGCATATCGTCTCGAATGTGACTGGTGAATTGCAAGAGGACCTCGACGCGATTGATGCGCTGCGGGCGACCTTCCCGGCCGGTACCGTTTCCGGCGCGCCAAAGGTTCGTGCGATGGAGATTATCAACGAGCTTGAGCCGGTAAAGCGCGGCATCTACGCAGGCGCCGTCGGTTATATCGGCTGGAACGGCAATATGGATACGGCGATTGCGATCCGAACGGCCGTGATTGCAGACGGTGAGCTGCATATTCAAGCGGGCGCAGGCATCGTTGCCGATTCGATTCCGGCCAACGAGTGGCAGGAAACCTTGAACAAGGGCAGAGCGATTTTTCGGGCCGTGTCGATGGCCATGTCGGGACTTGATCCGGCCTCGTTAGAAGATTAACCAGAGCATCGCGCAGATGAGCAATCGGCCCAATGTGCTGTTGCTGTTTAGTGACGAGCACCGTCATGACGCCATGGGCTGTGCGGGTCATGAGCGGGTCAAGACGCCACACCTCGATGCACTGGCCGAAAACGGCACGCGATTCACGCAGGCCTTTACGCCTTCACCGATTTGCGTGCCGGCAAGGGCCGCGCTGGCAACCGGCCAATATGTTCATCAGAATCGCTGCTGGTCTAACGCCGAGGCCTACTCGGGCGACCCCATCAGCTGGGGTCATCATCTGATCGAGCAGGGCCACCGCGTCGATTCAATCGGCAAGCTTCACTACCGTGGCGGTGAGACGCATAACGGCTTTGAAGAAGAGATTCTGCCGCTCTATATCCGCAACGGCGTGGGCTGGATCAAAGGCTTGCTTCGGGATCACGAGGCGTTTTTTGATGTCTCTTCCTATGTGCGCGAGATCGGCCCCGGCAGCGACCGCTATACGGACTATGATTTGGGAGTCACCCGCGCCGCCCGCCAATGGCTGAGCGATGCCGGACAAGCCGCGCCTGAAAAGCCCTGGGTTCTTTTTGTCTCGTGGCTGCGTCCACACTATCCGTTGACCTGCCCACCGGAATACTACGATCTTTACCCGCTCGACAAAATGGATAGCGCGCGGTTTGTCTCAGACGCCGAGCTGCCCTCGCATCCGGTGACCCGGACGATTCGTCGAAACTTTAATTATGATGATGCTTTTGACGAGGCGGGTCGTCAGATCGCCCGTGCGTCCTACTACGGGCTTTGCAGTTTCCTGGATGCCCAAATCGGTGCTGTCCTCGATACGCTAGATCAATCGGGTCAGGCGGATAACACGCTGGTGATTTATACCAGCGACCATGGAGACCACAACGGCGACCGGCGAATGTGGACCAAGATGTCGCTTTATGATGAATCCGCGCGAATCCCGATGATGATGCGCGGGCCTGACGTGCCCAAAGACCATACGACCGATCGCCTCGCATCCTTGGTGGATATCTATCCCACGATCATGCAAACCGTTGGCGCTGTGGATGACGGCCTCCCTCGCCCGGGAATCAATCTGAATGACCTGTCGGTGGCCGGTTCCAACGACCGCGCCGTATTGTCGGAATATCACGACGGCGGTTCTCCCGTCGGGATGTTCATGCTTCGACAAAAGCGCTGGAAGTACAACTATTATCCCGGCTATTCGCCGGAACTTTTTGATATGCATGCCGACCCAAACGAGCTTCAGGATCTCGCATCAGACCCCGCTTTTGCAGCGGATCGGGACGAATGCCATCGCGCGCTTTCCCGGATTGTGGATCCTGATGAAGCAAACAAGCGTGCTTTTGCAGATCAGGCCAAACGCATCGAGGCTCTTGGCGGCATCGACAAGATCCTTGCGTCAGAAGAGTTTGACCATACCCCCGTCCCCGGCACACCCTGATCATCATCTGGCGTCAAATGACTGACGCTGTCCACATCGCCTCTGCCACACTCAACGCCCTCCCAAGCGGTTAAGTGTGTGGTTTAAAACCCCCGGGGCTCTTTTGGGTCTCGGGGGTTTTTGACGATAGAAACCAAGCATTAACTCTCGAATAACGGACAAAAGTTGTGATAGGATCCCCGCGCTTTTGTTTTCTAACTATTCTCCCGAGAGCCGTTATGCACCTTTAAAAATATTTATCCATTTTTCTAATTGGCTTCGCCTTTGCGGTCGCCGGTTGTAGCAGCGGCAGCTCGATTGGCGGCCTCGATCGAGATCCGATTGAAGATATTGATGGCGACGGGATTGCCGATATCGTCGATCCGGATATGGATGGCGATGGCATCCTCAATAAAGACGATACCGATATCGATGGTGACGGCACCCCAAATGCGGGAGATGAAAATCCGAATGGCGGACCGAACGTGACACCTCCGACGGATACTGATGGCGACGGGATTCCGGATGTTCCTTGTATGTCAGCCGACATCCAATGGCCAAAAGCGGAACTGGATACCGGCACACGCGTCAAGATCAGGTGGACACTCCTGCCAGAAGATTGTGGATTAACTGAAGAAAGAAACATAGAAGTTCAAGCGACCGCGCATAACTCGGGCGCTGATCCAAAGAAGCAGAATTCCAACAAGAGAAGAGTCGGCCAAAACAAAACTGCAATTACGATTCCCCATAATTGTGATTGTGATTGGGATCCAGATCCAACCATGGGAACCAATATCGATAGTTCAGTAGCGATTCAATATGATTTTTCGGCGCTTGGTGAAGCGCTTGGCGATAGTAAGGCCGGTACCGCCTACTACACAGAGAAAGTGAACCATCAGGTTGGCGTTGACGCGGATAATTGCGACGTTACAGATATCAATCCGGTGGTGCCCCTGGACCGGATTTCGCATCACAAGAACTCGTCGTGTGAGACAGACCAGACAACTAGAGCGGCAGTTTGCACGAGCGGGCCCCTTGTGATCGGGATTGGCGCGGAAAAAGACGTCTACTACTCTGTATTCACCAAGGTTCAACCACGCACGGAGCTTCAGTTCTACACTCAGCCCAAATGGAGCGTCACGGGGGGCGATTCGTACATGAACATCTACGTTCGTTGCGGCGGAGAAACTAACGAAAGAATAATTTACAGAGGGGATCCCACGAAGTGGAAAAATTTACAATCCGAGTATGGCTCCTGCGTGGTTCGAGCCAACTTCCCAGAAATAAATGCGGGCTGGGTTAACAATCCAGGAGTTGCTGGAAGCAACTTCATCCTGAGGATTTTAAGCAAAAATACGACGATTTCGAAATACGACGTTCCAACTCCTCAAGAGTGATCTGCAGGTTGATGCCCCGGGTAAATACACTCAAACGGTGAATCATCCCGTGGGCCAGGGGACTTGCGGGAACGTGGAAAAAGATCCGGTGGTGCCCCTGAACCGGATTTCGCATCAGCGCTT
>ENA-OREN01000747-OREN01000747.1-marine-metagenome-genome-assembly--contig:-NODE-747-length-43726-cov-5.362391_pt1 | contig 43726 bp, 37 predicted proteins | sample MGYA00248624_ERZ508555 | MGnify/ENA primary metagenome ERZ508555 (study PRJEB26222, sample SAMN06267773) | marine metagenome | isolation source: Saanich Inlet, British Columbia, Canada | place... | reverse complement strand
AATAAGATCAGGAAAGATATCATATAGGAATGATGTAATCCTAAGAAAATCAGAAAAAATCGACTTATAAAGAAAAATGATATAATTATATAAAATGTCTTTAGTAACTCTAATAATATCAAATTATCGATATCAAGGAAGCAATACCATACGTTAAGCAAATAATGTTCAACTGGAGCAATAATCCACCATGCAGAAGGTAATATAAGTTCAGAAAAACCCATGTTCCTATTTCGAAACATAATGGCAAAATCATCTGAGTATGCCCCTGTATTAAAAACAAGAAATACAATGAGGAACAGATATAAGAGATATAAAATATTATCCTTGTGTAAGATTCTCTGGATCATTGACTTAAACTAAAAAATTATTTGACTATAAGTTAAAATGTGTAAATTGGAAATATCATCTCTCATGCTTAGTAATCATTTTAAGAGTAACCATAGAAAATCTTCTGCTAAGATATAAGAACAACATTGTTAACCGCCACATAGTCTTAAGAGAAAAATACCATCTTTTTGAAAGTTTAACTACATTCCCTCCGGCAAAGGGAGACTTTATCAACTTCATTATTCCACTGAAGCTTAAATAAAATGCTAAATTAGCAAACATGGTATCAAATATTAATTCATATCGATTGTTTTCATCAGGAACATAAGGTATATCGTCACCTTCCCAAATATATTGTACTGCAAAATTTTCCCAATCTTTCTTGATCAATACCTTTCCTTCTCGATTTAACTGGTCAAAAGCGGGAGTACCCGGATATGGACACAAAGTATTAAAACGTACGCTTGATAACGGCAGAGAACGCACCAATTTCATGGTATGACACCTGTCTTTCCTAGTTTCAGTAGGCAAACCAAATATTAAGGTAGCGGCTGTAACTATACCCTTCTCTGATGTTTTCTTGATAGCATTAATAATGGATTCTACGGTTTCCCGTTTGTCAAGCAATTTCATTAATGGTTCTGTGCCTGTTTCCATACCGAAAGCAATCATTCTGAAATTTTCTTTCTTGGCCCATTCAAGCACTTCATCTGTCAGATTATCACCTCGCATTGATCCGTGAAATTCAGTCTGTTTGTGTAAACCTTCTTCCATAATCATTTTAATAAATTTTATAAAACGTTTAGGGTTTACGGCAATATTATCATCCATTAACCAGATGATTGTTTGATTATATTTTTCAACAAGAAGTTTAATTTCAGAAACAATCCTTTCAATGCTATAAGTACGGTATTTCACCCCTGAAATGCTTCTTGAAGAACAGAAAATACATTTATGCGGACACCCCCTTGAAGTAAACACCCCACCGAAAGAAGGATATTTGTCCAAATCCTTTTCAAATAAGTGGTAAGGAAATGGCGGAATATCATCTAAATTTGCTATCATAGCCCTATCCGGATTATGATGGATATTACCGTTTTCTCTGAAAGAAATTCCATTTATTTGTTTATAACTCTTTTCATCTAACACTAATTCAACCAACTCTTTAAATGTTTCCTCTCCTTCGCCTCGAATTACCAAGTCAATATCCTTGTGGTTTAAGGCTTCCTCAGTCAATACTGTAGGGTGAATCCCCCCAAATACAACAAGCGTATTAGAATCCACTATTTTGATTTTTTCTGCAAACTCATAAGCCCTTTTTGAATTGATTGTTAAAACACTTATCCCAATTATTCTTGGACTTTCCAAAGACAAAACAATTTTTTCTATATCTTTATCTTCAATAAACTCAATTTGCTCATCAATAATGCGAACTGAGTCTACTACTCCTCTGTCCATTATATAACCTGCCAAAATACCTATACTGGTTGGAAAGATTTTATTAATCAGTTGATTGACAATTTTACTTTGAGACGCAGGATTAACAGCTGGATTAATAAGTACAACATTTTCTCTCATATTAAAAGACCTTTCTCGTTATACTTTTTTGCGTAAAAAAACTCACAAATATATTATCCACCATCATCCTCATCTGTACTCTTTTCAATAAAATAAAGAGGCCGTTTTCTAACTTCATCCAGATTCCTCCATAAATACTCTCCCACTATCCCAAACATAACCATTTGCATACCACCTAAGATTAGAATAACAACCATTAACGAGGACCATCCTTCTGGAGGAATATTTAGAAAAAAGTTAACAATTAAATATAAAGCATACAGAAAACCCAGAAAAGCTACAATAAACCCCACAACCGTCATAAGTTTTAACGGTAAACCAGAGAAAGCTATAATCCAATCCTTTGCCAAACGTAACCGACTTCTTAAACTCCACTTGGATTTTCCTGACAACCTCTCTTGACGATCATATTCTACAAAATCTTGTCGAAAACCAAGCCATGACAATAATCCATGAAAAGATGTGCTTCTCTCAGTACACGAATTAATAGCATCAACGACTTTTCTGTCTAATAAAGCAAAATCTGATTTTTCAATATTTACATGGGAATTCTTATCTTCCAATAAATGGTGAAGTATCCTATAAAATAATGTCGCTGGTATTCTAATATACCAACTCTCATTATCCCTATCTTTTCGCATTGCCCATATTATTTGAACTCCTTTACGCCATTTCTTTAACATTTCAGGCAAACAAGAAATATCCTCTTGACCATCTGCGGAAATGTAAAGAGCTAGCTCACCTTTTACATTCATCATCCCAGCTCTTACAGCAACATGGAATCCGCTTCTTCTACTTAACCTTAAGCATGATACATTCATCTTTTTGGCAATTTCATAAGTATTATCAGAAGAGTGGTCGTCTATGACAATGATTTGCGTTTCATCAATTTTTCCAATTTTTCTACTTATTGCTAACACACTTTCTATCGTGTGTTTAATATTATCGCTTTCATTATACGCAGGGATTAAGACTGAAATATTCATGGAATTAACCTTTTGTAATTTTCTACTTATATTATCAAGAACAAAATCGCAATCTGATACTCTTTAAAAATGAAGCAGGCTTCACTATACTCATATCCACTTCTATTTCAGTCACCTCTATGAAACAGTCTTTACAAGCAACAAAAACGGACCCCGAATCCTTATTTATTTCGACGATATGTCCTGGCACTGCCAAAAAAAGATTATCAGGCGTGAAAATATTTGCTCTCCATATAATCACTTTCTTGTTATCCAAGAATGTAAAGGCTCCTGAATATGGCCTTGAGGAAGCTCTAATTAATCTATAAATATTTTCACCATTTTCATTCCAATTTATTTGACTATACTCCGGTAACCGAGGAAAACATCTCAAACCCTTTTTTTCACCCTTTTCGAGATAATAGTTACTATCATTTTTGATTTTTTTTACTGAGTCCTCAAATAGAATCGGAGCAAGTTTTTGTACTTCATCTAATATATCTCCAATATAGGTGTTTCCCTTAATTTCAATCTTTGCTTTTGAAATAATATCACCGGCATCCAAATCAATTGTCATTTTATGAATATTGGCGTAAATACAAGTTTCGCCGTTAATAATCGCCCAATTAGCAGTGGCATTACCTTTATAATCAGGCAGATTTCCTAAATGAAGATTTAGAATTCCATTTTTAAAAAGGCCAAGAAAAGAACTATCAAAAATATATTTCCAGTTGGCGCTTATTGCTAAATCTATATTTTCATCAATAATTAACTGTTTAATATTTTGCGATGAGAGATTATTAGTTAAATAAAATTGAGCACTAATATCCCCTGCAAGTTTCTCAAAATCGCCCTCCTTAATATCATATTCATCATACGCTTTATCAGTAATGATCGCTTTGAAAATGTAGCCACTATTTTTTAAATAAATTATGGAGTCATATAAGAGTTTTGATCTTCCAATCGCAATTAAGGTATTATTCATCAAAAATATTAAATCTGCCTAAAAGTATTTGTCTGCTTAACAAAATCAACACTCTTTACCATTCTCATTCGACGAGAGAAGGTTCAAATCATTACATGTGTCTTATAGTAATTGTACTAATTCCACATTGTCATAATCAGTTTCATTCTTTAACAATAACTCAGCCACTTTCAATCCCCCCGTTTGCAACCTAACAACCGTTTCTACTCCGATATCGGATAGCGAAACCCCCATGTATCCTTCCTGTTGCTCTGGCTCTGGAAACCAAGCTACGTTGTCAAACAAAGATCTATTTACATCTCCCCATGCATGTATACAAATGCTTACATTTTTTGGAAAAATACTATAATCAATTTCCAGGTTGCCTCCACACTTCGAAGGAGTGTGCGCAAAAATAATTCCATCCAACTCTGTAAAATGTCGATCAGGATAATAATATACTTCAGCGCCTAATGACAACAATGACTTTGCAATATACTCCGTAAAGTCATTATCACAAACTATTAAATATTTATTCTCTATTATCTCCATAGATGAATTTAATAATACTTTTGCGATAAGAGGACCAAGGTAATTGAAAACATTAATATCTGGATGTCGTTCATTTGTTCCTGCTACTGCTATTGATTTTTCTTTACAATAGGCAAGGTCTATATCTGTTTTCCTGAATTCCCATGATTCATACATTAAAGGAATAACAGTATTTTGTTTTAAATTCATAAGTTTTTTTTTATCAAGAGGACGCACATGCCCACTGTTTGTAACAATATCAGCCTTTCTCAGATAGTCCGTTAGTACTTCTTCCCTCTCCGTAATAATCAAACTGCGCTGCTGAAGACTCATTATTTGTGCTAATTTAATCACATCTTCTTTCGCAGATGAAAATGTTCCATATCGAGAATCTTTTCCAAAACAGATCACCTGTCTTGCCCCGGCTAAAAGTGCAATAATCGGGGTACACGCATATATCCCAGTAGCACATTCTGTAATTATTGTAAGGCCGGACAGATTCAATTTTGTCCTGTTAACAATTTTCTTTATTCCTGTTACAAGCCGTTTTAATTGGAAATGTGTTAACATAATTAACCAATTTTATGAATTAAATCGGAAATGACTTTTACATCATTTTCTTCAAGTCCTTTATAAATGGGGAACAGGATAACTTCATCTCTGGCTTTATCACTTTCAGGCAGTTCATAATTATGCTTTGAATATGGTTTTTCCTGGTGGGCATTCATAATGCCTGGTCTTGAAGATACCCCATTATCCATAAGATATTGCATAAGCTCATTTCTTGACACGGGCGCATCAGGTCGTACTCTTGCAGGATAGCTCTGCCAGTTGCTTCTTGCATAGACAGGTTGCACAGGCAATCGCAGCCATTTAATATCTTTCAATAATTTACGGTAAAGTTTATCAATCGCTCTGCGACTTTGAATCATTTCAGGTATTTTTTTTAACTGCTCTATACCTACAGCAGCTTGAATATCCGTCATTCGATAATTAAAAGCTGTTGTTAAGTATTCCTCAAATATCATTTTTTTGGCATTATGCCTTTCAGTATCAGGGATGCTCATAGCATGTTGTCTCAACAGCTTGAATTGTCTATCATATGATGGATTGTTTGTTGTCAGCATGCCTCCATCCCCTGTCGTTAAAACTTTTCGCGGATGAAAAGAAAAACAGGCTATACTTTCATGAGGTTTGCCAATTTTGTCCCATGAGTTATTGAACTTTACTTCGCTCCCTACAGCGCAAGCCGCATCTCCAACAACTGGTATTTTAAATTTTTGAGTAAGTTTAATAATCTCATTTAGATCACATGGCATTCCCATTTGATGCACTGGCATAACAGCCGATACCCTACCTAACTTGCAAGTTTCACTACCCTTATTTATCATATTTACAAGTGGAGATTCCCCTCTGGCAAGATCTGATATATTACGATAAACTAATGATTCATCAATGTTTTCACATTCATCATAAAGGCACTTTTCAAGAGTAGACAAACTCATGTTAAACGTTTCAGGATCAATATCAATGAAAACAGGCTCCGCACCGCAATGTCTAATCGCGTTTGCCGAAGCAATAAATGAATGGCTTACTGTGATTACTACATCCCCGGGCTTAACTCCAACAGCAAGAAGAGCGATATGTAAAGCCGCTGTACAGCTTGAAACAGCACAAGCAAACTCAGAACCTACATATGACGCAAAGGCTTTCTCAAACTCTTCAACCTTTGCACCTTGAGTCACCCATCCTGAAAGTATCACTTTGCTTGCTGCTTCAGCTTCATCTTGCCCAAGCGACGGTTTAGCAATGGGTATATTCATATAGTTTTTCCTACGCAAATGTATGTAATTCCCTCTTTCTCAATATCTTCCGTTTCCCAAAAATTTCTACCATCTAAAACCACATTTACACCTTTAGACCTCAATTGTGAGAAATCGTGTTTGCCGAATTCCTTATGAGCTGTATTTAGAATGACTATATCAATACAGTCAATGCCTAGCTGTGCAGTTTTAAAGCCGAGATTTTCTATTTCGAATGGTTCATATAATGGATCTTCTAATGTTACGACAGCACCCCTCTTTAATAACTCATCCCTTATAGTAAAAGCAGGACTATAGCTATGCTCCTTCACCTCTGGTCGAAAGGCTAAGCCAAGAATATGCACAGCTTTCTGTTTTAAAGACCCCACTTTCTTTTCAAGAACGTTAATATTCCTTTCAGGCTGAGCCTCATTAACCCTACGTCCCAATTCAACAATTTTTTGTGTCGTAAAATTTCCGGTATTAGATTTTGTCAAAAAGTAAGGATAGACAGGTGTACAATGTCCTCCAACACCAATTCCTGGTTGCAAAAGATACGTTTCATTGTCTGTGTTAGCTGCCTCTACGCAACTATAATAATCAATCCCTACATTTTCACAAAATGATGCCAATTCATTTGATAAAGCAATATTTACATCACGATAAACCATTCCCGCAAGCTTTATAAATTCTGCTGACTCCAAGCTTCCAATGTTAATTACAGGTGCTTTTAGAAATGTCTTATAAAAACTTTCCGCTCTTTTAGCTGCATTTGAATTATGCCCACCAACTATCTTAGGAGTCTTCTGAATACGACTAAAAAAATGCAAGGATTTTACCCTTTCCGGGCTAAATGCAACATCAAAATCCTTTCCAGCACTAAGACCACTCTCTTCCAATACTGGTACAAGAACATTACGGCATCCACCTACAGGAACAGTGGTTTCATATGTTACCAATGTTCCTCGTTTAAGACCAATTGATACTGTTTTACTCGCAACCTTCAAATTACCGTAATCTATTTCATTAGTAGATGTAAGTGTTGCAGAAACAATAATTATAATAACATCCGCATTTGAAATAGCATTGGTGGCTACTACGGTAGCCTTTAACCGGCCAAGTGAAATATTCCTTTGCATATAATCGCCAAGCATTGGTTCATTAAAAAACGGTTCTCCTCTATTTATTTTGTCAACCCGCTCACAATCGACATCATAAATCGTAACTATACCACCGTTATCTGCGAGTTGACATGCCAGTGGCAAGCCTATTTTTCCTCCTCCAACAACTACTATTTTCATTGCATCACCTCGCTATGCCACTCCAGTGTCGCTTTCAGACCATCAGCCAAACAGATCTTAGGTTGTAAACCTAAAAGCTCATCTGCAAGAGTAACATCAGGAATTCGCTTACGAATAGGCGCATGATCTGCCTTTATAAACTCAACTTTACCCTTGCCATAAACCTTAATTATTAACTCCGCTAACTCATTCACTGTAACCGTCTGAGATGGATTTCCAATATTAATTGACCTACCTATAGATTCAGGTTTCTTAAAGACTAATTTTATGCCATCAACCAGGTCTGATATATAACACCACGAACGAACGTCCTCTCCATCTCCATAAATAACAATAGGTTTACCAACAACAAGGTTTTTGGAGAAATTGCTTATAGCACCTTCCCCGGTTTGCCTTGGACCGTAAATATTAAAAGGTCTAACATTAGTGGACTCTATTCCATACTTTTCACCATAACGCAAACTAAACTGTTCGCTAGTGAGTTTACTTGTCGCATAAACCCATCGTTTTTCACTAACAGGCCCAATATTAAACGGGTGTTCTTCACTCACATTATCAGCGTCTACACCATAAACCTCACTTGATGAAAAATTTATTATTCTTTTTGTGCCTGTTCGCCGCATAGCATCAAGCACATTTATATTTCCAAAAATATTAACCCTCAATGTATCAAGCGGAGCTGTATGATAGCTAGAAACACCTGCTATTGCCGCAAGATGTATAACGGCATATACATCTTGCATTGCTTTTTCTAAAGTATCAATATCTAGAATATCACCTTTAACAATTTCTACATCTTTTGAGTTTACTAATTCAGGTATAAACTCTAAAGAACTACGGTGATAATTATCGTAAATTACAACGCCATATTCATTCTTAAATTCTTCAGCAAGATACGATCCTATGAACCCTGCACCACCTGTTATTAAAATCTTTTTTTTCATGATTTTTATTTGCACACCAAAGAGACTATACTGCTTAACTTATGGATCGAACAACCTTTGCCGGGTTTCCTACCCAGATCTGGTTCGGCGGTACATTTTTGGAAATTAATGCACCTGCTCCAATCAATGAACCTGCACCTATTGATACACCACCTAAAATTGTGACATTGCTACCTACAGAAACATTATCCTCTATATTTGTGGTAACAAACCTATTTTGCCAATTATCAGCAACCTCTATTGTTCCATCGTGATTTGTTGATTTTGGATAGTTGTCATTTATAAACATAACTCCATGTCCAATAAAACAATTATCACCAATATTCACTCCTTCACATATAAAAGTATGAGAAGAAATCTTACAATTTTTGCCAATAACAGCATCCTTCTGCACCTCTACAAAAGCACCTATTTTAGTATTTTCTCCAATTGTGCAACCATATAGATTAATAAATTTAGAAAGCTTCACATTCTTTCCTAATTTTACATCATCGGAGATACATAAATACTCATTCATAGCTCAATCAGCTTCCCTTTCTTCTTCAATGATTCATCAGAGGCCTCAAGTATTTTCACAACTCTTAAACCTGAACAACCATCATTAATCGGATCTTTATTATTCAATATGCACTCAACAAAATATTCCGATTCGGCTTTCAGGGCCTCTGTCCGTTCTACTAACGGAGACCACATATCACCAGAACGATAATCTATTAATAGATTGTATAATCCTACTTTAGTCTTGACGTCTACCCCTTTGTCATATATTTTTATTTTTTCATCCTGTTCAAGATCATTCCAAACAAGCATCTTTTTCTCCCCGCCAATAAGAGTAGATCTTATCTTAACCGGCGAGAGCCAGTTAACATTAAAATGAGATATCAAATTATTGTCAAAATAAACTGTTAGATAAGCAACATCCTCAAGCCCTCTTCCAAAATGCTCTGAACCTGTTGCGACTATAGCGGCAGGTTTCTCTTCTAAAAGATAATCCATTATAGACAAATCATGAGGTGCAAGATCCCATAACACATTAACATCATGCTGAAAAAGCCCCAAATTCACTCTGGTTGAATCATAATAATAAAGCTGACCTAACAAATTATCATCTATTATCTCCTTCATTTTCTTCACAGCCCCAGTAAAGAGAAAAGTATGGTCAACCATGATCTTCAAATTGTTTCTTTCGGCCAATTCTATCAACTCTTCCGCTTCACTAACCTTAGAAGTAAATGGCTTTCCAACAAATATATGCTTCCCATTCTCAAGAGCCTTTTTCGCCAGTTCATAATGTGTAAATACAGGTGTAATAATAGCTACAGCATCAATTACAGGAGAAGTCAATACTTCGTTTGGGTCTGACACAGTCTTTACATCAGAATAAACTCTACGGATACGTCCTAAAGCCTCATGATCTATATCACAGACGATGGAGACCTTTGTTTTTTCTATCGCTTTGAAATTTCTTACAATATTTGGCCCCCAGTACCCATAACCAATCACACCAATGTCAACCATTTGTATCCTCAAAAAATTTAGCTATAATCCGCTAACTCTCTTCTTTAATTCATTCGTAACTTCAACTAATAAGTGCAAAGCTTACAATCTATTCTACTTCTTCAGAGAAAGTTCCTTCTGATACATTTATGTATTTTATCACTTCACGTAAAAATATTAGGATTTATGCAACAGGCGCCAATGCAATAATTATTGTTTTGCATATATTTTTCTATAGATATTATAGATAAACTCTAACTTTTTTTCATCATTGGGATAATCACGGTATAATTTAGGAGGGTCTTTCATGATGTTCTCAAATTCTTCCAATGATATACCTAGTTTTTTAGATATATAGGTTTTTTCAATATTTACTTGCTCCGGCTGATATGTTTTCTTCTTTAGTTCCTCTAAAGCATATTCTCTTGTAATTTCTCCTGTACAAATCTGAACAGAAAAGGTGGCCCTTCTATAATCTATATTAAATTTTTCAGGTAGAATGTAGGATTGTACAAACCCTGTATATTTGGACTCATAGTGTTTACCACCATAATATTTCCATTCCAACTCTTTTTCTAATAGATGCATGGCATCATCTTTTATATAGGGAACATAATTAAGCATATAGATAATTCGAATACCTTTAACTAATTTGTAATATGTTTCCTCTTTCCATCCAAAGAAAGGGAATTTTTTTAATTTTCTAGTGCCAAACTTTTTTTGAATATGCTTTATGAATTTAATGTCTTTCCTGTTATAGTGCCACGTTTTAGGAAGTATACCTTCATTTGCATAGTTACCACCACTTATAATATATTTTATGCCATATTGTGCAGCAACTTGATGGAGGGCGCCAGGAATAGCAATATCTGTAGGCGTTTCTATTTCCGGTGTAGAAGCTTTTAGAAAGGCCAACTGAAGATCTTTAAATTCTTCCCAGTCTAAGACATAACATTGGTAATCAATACCAAGTATATTAGCAATATTTTTCATGTTTTTTGCAGAGGTTTCAGAATTCCAACCATTATCCATATGGACAAGTAAGGGGCTTAATCCATTTTTCTTGGCAATATATGCGGCATAAGAACTATCAACACCTCCACTTATACCAATAATACAGTTGTAATGAGATTTATTTCTGCCTGAATTCTTAATAGTATTGACTATTTTTTTTAACTGGTTATCACTCCATTCCCCTTGATACGCTACTTTAACACTTTGATTAAGATAGTTGTTACAATGATTGCAATTACCATGCTCATCAAAAACAATATCTACGTCTGAGGTATCCATAACACATCGATTGCATTGGCGATATTCTGTTGTATTCATAGTTTAATTAAATTGAATTTGTTCTCTTTCTGGATAATTAATAAGTACCCCCTTATGAGGCCCTATATATACAAACATACTTCCTGCTGCCAATCCATTAGCATATCCATCTTGATAAGCTTCTTTTAGATCATCTAGATCACCAGCTCCTCCTAAAGCAATTACAGGAATATTTACTGCTCCTGATATTGAACGTATTAGTGGAATATCATAACCTTCCATAGTGCCATCTTTTTCAATCGACTGTATGATGATCTCACCGGCTCCCTTAGCTTCCATAAGTTGAGCAAAAGTAACAGGATCATGTGGAACAGCTTCTGTCCCCCCTTTAATCCATGCACGTAATCCTTTAAAGAGCTTCTTTTTAACATCGATACAGATAGTAATAGCAGACGAACCAAATGTATCAGCAGCTTGTTCAACAAAGTCAGGCTGTTCTGCCGCATAGCTATTGATAACCACCTTTTCCGCTCCAGCACCAATAATAGCCTGGATGTCTTTAATAGAACGTATGCCTCCTCCTACCGCAAATGGCATGTTCGCTTCTTCACCAACATCTCTTACAAAATCCAGGTCAATAATTCGGTTCTCTTTTGTGGCAGTAATATCTAAAAACACCAGTTCATCCGCTTTTGAGTCATTAAATATTCTTACAGCATTGATAGGGTCACCAATATATTTATAATTATTGAATCCAACAGATTTTACTAATATCCGGTTTTTTAATAACAGTACAGGAATGATACGAGGTCGAAACATTTAAAGATCAATAAAGTTTTTTAATAATTGTTCACCAACATCATGACTTTTTTCAGGATGATACTGTACACCAAATATATTGTTTTTTTCTACAGCAGAAATGAATTCGTAATCGTAATCTGTTGTGTTTAACACTACCGATTCATCTTCACTCTTAAAATGAAAGGCATGTACAAAATAGAATTCAGCTAGATCAGGAAGGTTTTTCATAAGTACACTTTCTTTCTTTTTATGAATTTGATTCCAACCTGTATGAGGGACTTTAAAAGTCAGGCGATTGCTTACTTGAAACTTTACGACTGCAGCATCAAACCAACCTAAGCCTTCCGTATTCCCTTCCTCACTGTATTTTGCCATAATCTGCATGCCAATACAAATACCCAGTATCGGTATCTCTTTTGTGAGTACACACTCATTTAGCGTATCTAAAAGGTTCAAGGCAGATAGATTCTCCATCGCTTTCTGAAAATGTCCTACACCCGGTAGAATAATTCTATCTGCATCAAGTAATCTTTTAGGATCTGATACGATTTCTGGATTTACATTTAAATGCTTAAGTTTTTTTTGTACTGAATGGAGGTTTCCCATTCCATAATCGACAATAACCACATTTAATGACATTGCTTTATTAAAAAAATGTACTAAATAATATTTTACAGTTATATGCTACTGTTTTATATAACTTATGTATTATCAATGTATTACGTATGCTTTTATATTTGATTCTTTTCGCTACTCCTACTACTAATTACACTTACATCTATCACAATATGAAATAAACAGTGCGCCAAACGCCTGAGGTATTGCAGGGCCTGAGATTGACCTGAAGACTCAAGCATTTAATCGCTGTATATATAGAGAATGCAGGAAATCATATTATCAGAAAGTTGTAACGCATTCAACTTTTAACAAAAATCCCCTTAAACCGGTTTCCAAAAGTACTGCCAAGGCATGATCGACCTCCCAGAGCAACTGCTATTCGAGCAATTATTCTCTTTATTGTGCCACCATCGATATAAGGCCAGCCGGTCTCATATATCTCCCATACTTTGCATTCGAGTTCCGTATCCAGCCGTTCTATAAAAGCTAACTGCTGCTTAGCACTGGTTCGATACATATGTGTTGGTGGATGATTATTAATATTCTCTTGCTTTAATAATTTCTTGATAAAACCAAGCGATCTGGCAAAATGATAAACGAGACTGTGATTGATTTCCAAGGGACCTTCAACAAACAACACCCCTCCCGGTCGAAGGTAATCCAACAGTTGAAGGAGTGTTTCAGAGGGGTTTGGAAGGTGCTCAAGAACATCTCCCAAGTGAATTGAGTCAAATACTGGTTTAGATGGCAAGGCAAAGAATCCACTAACAGATGTCGTCTTGCACCCCACATCCTCTCCCGCAAAATCAGCAGCATCAACATCATAATCAACTCCATACGGAACAAATCCGGCTGTTTTGAGCGCTTTTAAAAAGACGCCAAGCCCACAACCATAATCAAGCACAAGCGAATTTTTGGACAAATACTTTCGTAGTAAGCGAGCCGATTCTAAATAAGGCTCATGTTCAACTCCGTCATAATGGCAATCATGATAGACATTTTTCGAATACATCTTGGAAAAGGTATTCACATCAGGAACCGGATCAACAAAAACAGTTGAACAGCTATTACATTTAAGATAGTAGAACATAGATTCATTAAAACGAGTCGCATAAGGAAAAGCAGTGGAATCTGCTTTTCCACCACACAATGGGCAACAACGTGATTGTCTTAAGTCAATATCAATCATTTTCAGAAAAACAATATGCAATATATTGATCAGAAGTTTTACGAACAGAGAAATCCTGGGCACGCCGCATTAATAGTTCTCTATCATGGGGTTCAGCAAGACTATTAACAATCGCATCTGCAATCGCTTCTATATCTTGCACAGGAACCAACTTCCCATATCGTCCATTCTCAAGAATCTCAGCAGGGCCACTAAGACAATTAGTACTAACGACCGGTACACCACATTCCAACGCCTCCACAATAACATTACCAAAACCTTCCCAGCGTGATGACAATACAAAAAGGTCAGCACTACGAAACCATGGATATGGGTCCGTTACAAAGCCAGGTAAAACAACACAGTCATGTAATCCAAGCTGATCTATCAAGCTCATTAGCTCACTCTTTAGTGGTCCATCTCCTAGAATGACAAGCTTGGCATCTAAAGCTTCAGGAATAAGTAAAAACGCTCTAATAAGTGTTTCAAAATCTTTTTGCTTAATGAGTTCGCCTACAGCAAGGATATGATGTTTGAAACCCAGTCCCCATAATTGTTCCCGAACCGTTTGAGCTTCTCTTTTAGAAGAGACTCCTGTTGCTGCCGGGTTATAGATGACTTCAACCTGATTATCACGAAAACGTCCGAGCCTGCATAAATCTTCTTTGACACCACGGGATACAGCTATGATTCCATTGGCAAATGGGTAAGTAAATCTCATCAACGTCTTGAGGAAGAGAGATGGCACCTTAAGCTCTTCGGAACATGAGATACTCAACTGATTATGATCACTTAAATAGAGGCGTCCACGTTTCCCTGAGAGAATCCATGAAAACACTACCGCTGACGTTAGGGGCCACATCGCTGCAATAATAACGTCTGAACGAGATCTTCTTAAATGCACAGCTAAAGGCATTATAACCCTTCTAATACAATCTGCACCGAGCGTGACAACCCTCACCTCAGGGGCAAGCAACGGCAGCAACTCACCTTTTTTCTGCATCAGCAAGAGTTCCACAGCAAAACCCTTGTCTACCCAATCGTTAGCAAGATAAACGTGCAACCGCTCAGCACCTCCAATACATAGATCAGGAAGTACTATTGAAATAGATCTAGAGTTACTTAATTTACTATCTAATTTCAAAGCTATTGAATTGATAAATATACTAAACCTGAGTGGCTCTCTAGTGGTCCTTCAATCATAAAATACCATTGAGGGACTATCACTCTTTCACTTTCTTCTGATATCGACCCTTTAGGAAATCAGCACCACCTTTATCTTTGTAAACGTGTTGAATGTACCTATTGTAGCGAGCAAGAATACTAATCTCAAATGGGAACGCATAGTAGTCATGAGTAAGGCGGAATCTGGCAAAGTACGCCAGAAAACATTTCCCAAAAGTGCGTATCCAGGAAGTACCTTTGCCGTGGGTCAAAAGACACGCATACTTATTCATGAGATTCAGCTTGAGTGCGAGAGCTGTTCCTTTAAGGCCCTTGTAGGAAGCCCACTTTATATCAATGTCCCCATCCATAGTGTCTAAATCTCTATACTCCAATGGACTTCTCGGAATAGTATAACCACCGCCTACCGCCAACTGATAAAGGTCTGTACCTGGAAATGGTACATAGGTTTGGAATGTCACCAGCGTATTTGGATGGATCCTGGTTAGTTCCACTCCTAATTTAATCGTCTCATCAATACTCTTTTCTGTTTCAGTTGGAAAACCTATAATCATGGCACAGGTTATCCCCATGTCCGGGTATTTACTTATAAGACGGACCTTTTCCTTGATCAGGTCATTGGATATTCGCTTGTTAATCAGTTTCTTAGTAGATGGAGAGCCAGTCTCGATACCAAAGAAAAGACGTGAGACACCATATGAGAACATATCTCTAAGAGAATCTTCGGAACTGTCTTCAATCCTGGTCTGGAGATACCGACTTCTAATCCCTACAGAGCGCAGCCGTATGACGATATCACACATCCTGTCGTATTTGAAATATATATTGTCATCAGTATACAAAACTGCATTGACACCGTATTTATCATGAAGGAGTTTCCCCATACGTTCGACTTGATCTGGAGCAAAAAATCTTATTTTTCGTTTGGTAAATCGTGTATTGTAGCAAAAACCACAGTTGAATGGGCAACCGCGTGAAGTTTGCATGTCGAATATTCGGTCTCCCGTGGTTGGGTCAGTATAAATGGATTTCTCTACATCTATGTACTCCCAATCCCCTTCTTCCAGTTCGTAGTCCGGAAGATTAATGAAAGGACGGTCTTTGTTAATTATGGTGTTTCCATTCTCCTTATATCCAAGGCCGAGGATCCTGCTAAAATCTTTCCTCACGTTCAGAAATGTTTCAGCAAATTCCACAATAGTCTCCTCTCCCTCATGCTTTATTATGAAGTCGATGTAGTCTTGTTTCAGGGTCTGTTCGGGAACCAGGGAAGTATGAATCCCCCCCCAAACAGTGATTAGTTCAGGACACTTTTCCTTGAGAGCACGGCATACCAGAGCAGAATCATACGTTTGCCTTCCAGTAATTGACGAGAATCCCACGAAGAGAGGGTCTTGATCAAGTATGTTTTGAACAAAATCTTCAATATCAAAATTTTGGGTACGTTCCATGAGTATTTTTACATGAAAATGGGCCTTCCTTAAAGAATTAACAAGGAATAGAAGTGCTAGAGGGTGATCAGTATTTGATTCCTGTTCTATTTTTACTAAAACAATTGGTTTTTTGTTCTTTAACGGCATGTCACTTTGTTGTATGGATACCAAAACTAACTAAGATGTATAATGGGACGGAATCCTATAATATAGTATGTTGATAAACGTCCCAAAACAATATTAGCCGTGATTCGACTGTTAACGTCATCAAAAGCCCAGCAACCACCTTTCAGGATACGCAGTTTCTGCAAGTCTGCTTCGCTTTCCACCGGTTTCGCACCCAATTCAGGACTGACCTGACCGTAATCAGGAACGGTACGTGTCCACTCTAAGACGTTACCGCTCATATCATTTACACCCCAGTTATTTACAGAAAAATGATCCACCGGGTTGGTCCCTCCCCAAGCAAGTCCAAAATTCATATAATCTCCAGTACAGGAGCCATCAGGTGTAGAATACGATATTTCTGTTCCACATTTCGCAACACACTCCCAGGTAAAGACATCCGGTAGAGTCAAGGACAAGCCCAGTAAACCGGAGAGCCATTCACAGTAAGAACACGCATCCTTTTCATTGACCCCGACAACAGGATGGTTGGGCAAATTGAACCTTGTATCATCACGATAAAGTAGTTTAATCGACCTGTTATGCTGAGAAAAGAAATCAAAAACAGAGTTGGTAATGGGATACTTGGCTACGGCAAAATCAAGTCCAAAGGGCCGCAAATCCACAAATTGTGGAGCTCGAATTATTCCTTGGGAGGACTCGATTTCAATCCCCTCTGGCAAACAGGTTTCTTGAGGATTGACTAAAACAGATTTCATAAACGAGTCCATCTAACTACTCCCATATCCTACAGATTATGCTGAATTTCAGGACAAATATAATGTCCATAGATTATCCCAGCAACAGTTTAAGATCAGAATTACTTAGAGTACGTAGGCGCAAAAGTTATCATTTCGACACTAAAACTCTTTGGCCTGCTAATCCATCATAAACCACGTCTACTCTGCCAAATTTATTATTGAGTACTTCAATTCCATTTGTGCCTTTTCTTACGTCTAAAATTAAAGAGCCACCTTCTGTCAATATATCATAGACCCTCTCTAAGTAGGTTTCTATTGGATAATGAAATCCCCAGGAAATTAAAGAGATTACCAAGTCGACTTTACGGTGGATGTCTATTTCATTAGCATCAGTTGCCTCTAAACAATGCACACTTCCTTCAGATATACCGTTCTGAATTAACATCTCCTTTGCTGTATCAAGTGAGTTGTAGAAAGCCCCTCTGGATTTAAAGTCATAAAAAACAGATCTCTCTATCTTTGTTTTGTCGAGTAAGCAGAACACAGGTTTTCCTTCATAATGTTTATTTAGCAACACATCAATTCCCGCAACTCCACAGCCTATATCAAGAATCGAGGAACATGTTTTCGGCAAAGAGTCCCTTATGGACAGGTATTCTCTACTCATTTTATCTTTATATCCTGATTTTATACTGGGACCAAAAATCTTTCCTTCTATTCCCACTACCAGGTTATAAATTGAGAATGGCAGAATTCTGTCCAAAACACGATAAGAAAACGTACCAGGGAACCGCAGGCAATGGCCTCTTTGAAAGAGAATATACTTGACCGCCTCATCTGGCACTATCATTTGCAGCATAATCTTTTCTCCTTTGTATTGCCTTATATTTACGACGTGATCCTACACGAACCATATCGAATATATTCATACTGATTAAAAGAACCATCAAGGACGGTAACCAAGACCTCACATAATCTCCAAAACAGATTCTTGAAACAAATATTTTTTTATCAAATAACAGGTATAAGCAACAATAGAGCTAAAATAGATTATGTGTACCAACAAGCCAGTTTTTTGTGAAATTATAAATGATAAAGCAACTATCAAAAATGCAGCCAGGCCAAGCTTGATATTGCGCATATTCAACATGCCGCTGCCATAACGTGTTCTGATAACAACCAGGTATAATGAGAATGAAATTAAGGTAGCTATCAAGTAATTGACAAACACTACTGTTAACGGAAAACCATGGGAGGAAAAATACCACGTTCCTCCTATCAATAATGAAGCCCACACACTATCCAGTATCAGATAAGTGCCATACTGCGCTTTATGATTTAAGTAAAACACATAACACCAACCATAAGCATGAAGTATCATGGCCATGCTTTGCAATGCAAGAAGGTTAGCTGCGGGAACAAATTTCTCACTATATAATATCCACAATATATACTTCGATCCAAGAATCAGACAAACCGTAATTGGTAACATGAATATGGCAAGCATCGTTATCATCTTATTAATAAATTCCTCTTTATCAACTTGATTATCAAGCTTACCTAACGCCGGCAAATAAAACGATCTGACTGAAGACATAACCAGCATGACACTTGTGGTTTCTATAGTTATCACCGCATTATAGAAGCCCAAACCATTAACCCCATAATTATTGTTAACTATTACCTGTATACCAAGGAAGGTGATGGTAGTTACAATCGGATGGAGGCTTAGATATCCGGAGACTGGCAACTTTAGAAGAAAATTACCTGATCTGATTGAGGACAGCATGTTGCGAAACTTTAAACCATAAATTCGCTGCACCATAAAAACCCCGACACAAGCGCCTATCATACTCCCGGAACCAACCACAATTGCGAGTCCGATGTTCCCTGTTTTAATCAGAGGATATACCAAAACAAATGTTGAGATTGAACTTACAATATTAATTATTGTTATAGGCTTTAGATTAACTTTCCCATTAAGGATTGCAATCATCGCCTGCATAATCATAGTCCCTAAGGCCATGAACAAAACTATTTTAATCGAGAGCGTATGTGAGGGGCCAGCATGAGGACCAAACATACATCTAGATATGGTCTCAGAAAAAAAAGATAACAGCAATACGACAACTGCTATTTGAAAGAAAAGAAGAAAGAGAACTGCCCTGATAAGTTCATCCAGGGTGTCAGTATCAGTTGTTGTTGAAATCCTCTGGACTATCACAGTACTCATCCCCATACTTAATACTGTAACAACCATACTAATTAGATTGCGATACAGCCCAATCAAAGCAATTCCATTGGTGCCGGCAACAACAGCTATTATTTTATTAGTTGCAATGCCTAAAATAACGGACAGTAAGGTCGCACCTGTTAATATTTTAAAAGCGGAGAAAATCTTACCGTATGAAATATTATTTTGTACTTGATTCGTTTTCATACTGTTACAGGAACATATTTAATCTTGGTTTGAAGATTATAGATTTTGTAGTCACTATGCAAAAATAGTTATCGTCACAGCTCCTGTCAGTCAGGAATCGTTCCTATCAGCGTAACTAAAAGTAATTCTGCGTCTAAGTACGTTATTGACACAATTATTTAAACAAGCCCTCAATTTAGCAGGCAAAAAGGACAGGCTCATACCAATAATAATTCTTGGCTTAAACAACTGTTTCCAGTATGTAGATACAGCAACGTAAAGCTTTTGCCTGGCCCATTCAGCGTCAGTTCCCAGGCGCAACTCCTGCCAGGCATACATTGCCATAAGTGTAGCTAACCGTGCTCTTACGTATTTTATATACTCTTCAGGGAACTCAGGGAGTTCCATAAGTCTGGTAAGTATAATTTGATTTAATTCACAATTCCTTCTACCTGCAAATCCCTCATTTCTATCATGCACCCTCATGACCAATACGGGTTCATCCAGACAGAAGAACTTGTATTTTATTGCAATTTTAAGGAATAGATTTTCACCCTCTGTCCAGAGGTCCTCATAACAAGTATATCTCTCAAGACACTCCTTTCTTATCATAGGTGTGTAACAATTAATAAATCCGGAATGGGGAAGAGTAAAAAGATCTTTTAATATGTCTCCGGAAACAGAAATACAATCCATCTTCGTTTGAATCCCTGTGAAAACATTTAGATTTATATGTGGAGAGTAAACAACACCCCATTCTGAAGATAGTTTCTCAAAACATTTCATCTGTTTTTCAAGTTTTTCAGGAAGATAGTAATCATCAGAAGCAAGAAAACTTATAAAATCTCCATTTGCATACTTTATACTCTTATTTTGAATATGTGATGGCCATATATTTTTCTCACCATACACAATCCTCACTCTTGGGTTGATTTCATACTTCTGTAACAGTTTCTGGGAACCATCCGTAGAACCATTTTCCATAATTATCAATTCCCAGTTTTTATAGGTTTGTTTAAATACACTCTCTACTGCAGTAATAACATATTCCGCATGATTGTAAGAAATAAGAATAACTGAAACTAATGAATCCATAATTATCTCCAAAAATAAGCTATTTTATAACTACACACTTTAAGATAGAGTGATAATTCTCATAAGAAAAACAGATAGATTTATACCACCAGAACCACTGTCATGAGGAAGGGTGAAGAGAAATATAATTACTTACGAAATGGCGCACTATCAAGCCTTTGTTCAAAGCGTTTTAATTATTTTATTGTGCTTCTCGTTATGAAAGAAGAAGAAATTGGTAGTTTCAAGCTCTGGTGTTACAGAATCAATTTTCTCAATATTATTACTGATGTATCCGTAACAATGATATCCGATATCTGCCAGCAAATTAATTATATCATCCGGGTGATAATTAAACTTTTTAGACCATTTCCTCAACATTTCTGAAAAAATGATTGGTTTATTTTTTTTTAGTGTTTCAATGGCACCCTTAAAAACAAATAATTCCGCCCCTTCAACATCGCATTTAATTAAATCTACTTCGATGTCTTTATCTTTCATAAAATGATCTAGTGTGGTGACTTTGCATTTAACTTTATTGACTTCAGCACGCTCTTGAATATTTTCCATTGATGCGCTTCCATGTTCCAGTTCTGACCAATAAAAGATTTTTTGGTCAATAGAGTCTGAAAAGCCAAAATTAAATGCAGATACCTTCTGAATGTTATTAAGCTCCAGGTGTTTTTTTAAATAATCATATGTTCTAGGAATTGGCTCAAAAGCAAATACATTTTTTACATTCGGGATTTGGGCAAAGTTAAGTGTATACCACCCAATATTAGCACCAATATCAAAAATGGTATTACATGAATTTGCAGATTCAAAAAGCAATCCCTTCTCTTGAGGATCAAATGAGTGAAAGTTAAGCAATTCAATTGGGATGAACCTTTTATCAACTCTATTCAGTAACAATTTTATTTCACTACCCTTTATGGTGACATACATTGACTCATTGTCAATAGTTATGGATTGTATGTCCGTATCTTTTATATAATCAAAATAATCAAACAATACTTGATGTTTTTGATGCATTACTTCAATGTACTTGTGTTTATCAAGTTCGCCCGATAAATATTGATTATATATATCCTTTAATTTCATATCAATTTTCTCTATAGCTATCGACAGTCCTCTTAAACCCTTCTTCTATCGAATAACTCAATTGCCAACCCAATGCTTTTGCTTTAGTTATATCCACGACAGTACGCGAATAATTAACTCTTAAATAGTTTTTTGATACATCTGTTTTCATCACTACCTTCAGATTGAGTTCAGGAAATACTTTCTCAACAAGCAGCTTCGCCAGGTTAATAATACTAATTTCATGATCAGTAGCAATATTATAGGCCTCTCCAACCCTGCCTTTTATCATAACAGTGAAAAACCCAACAGTAGCATCTGCAAGGTAACAATAGTTTCTTAATGCTTTACCATCACTAAAAACCTCAATATCCTGACAATTAACAATATTCGAGATAAAATCAGCAAAAGAACGTCCGTCACCTAATTTGAAACCAGGCCCATAAGTTGCAGCCGGACGAACAATTTTTATAGGAACACCAAATTGATGCATCCAGGCCACACACATATTTTCGCCCATTCTTTTGCTTTCAAGATAGCATGATGCAATATCCATAGGATCTAAACTTCCAAAGCAATCTTCTGGTACTGGATAAGCAGATTCTTCTACATGACCATGCACACCACTGGTACTAAAATACATGAAACTCTCAACCTTTTTTTCTACAGCTAAATTTAACAAGTTATTCGTTCCTATCACATTTGGAGAAATTGTGCCTACCGGGTCTGAGGAAAAATATTTAGGTGTTGCCAGGCTTGCCGCGTGAACAATATAGTCAATTTCTTCATCTATCTCGATTTTATCGCATACATTTTGAGAAATTATTTGCAGGTATTTACTACTCTCATAATGGAGAAATCTCTCACGGGCTTTTTCAAGATTACGTACCAGCCCGATGATTCTTATGTTAAACTGCCTTGTTTCATTGAGATAAAGAAGCGTCTCTACCATGTATGCAGGCAAGAAACCTGATGCGCCAGAAACCAAAACTGTTTTGTTCTTATATATATCCCAATTTAACTCTGCATTGGTAATATATTTTAAATCTGATTCTATTATTTTATTTCTCATACTCTTTACTGAAATATTTATCATTTATTTTTTTTGCATAATCCAGATATTTATCTTGTTCAATCGCATCCGCGTCTAAATCGCTTATCCTTTCTTTGTAATATCTGTATAAATCTGTTATTGCATCTGTATATGATGTAAATTGAAATGCTCCTATCTCTGAAAGAAGCTTTCTATTGTCCCCTGTATATTCAGTGCCAACTCCACTATTTAATACTTGTATATCACTCTTATACTCACTCACTTTATTAACAATGCTTACAATTGACAACAGATCAATCGATTCTGTTGGAGTGATATTGTATATCTTATTCGTTGTTTTATTATTTAAAAAATACTCTACTATTCGGATAAAATCTGTAATGTATAAATAATCATAAACAACATTTTGATTAATAACAACAGGCATTTTAAGTAAGTTTTTAACAATTACATTAGATATAAATTTGTATCTATAATCCTCATATTTTCCAAATATGCCAAATATTCTCAAACAAGTTAAGTCTTCACTGTTCATATCGTCTATATATTTAGACACCAAAAATTTAGCGTAACAATGGTCATCACTGGGCACATGCTTATCAAAATACTCTTCCGGCATTTTCTTTTTCCAATGTGCAATTCCATACTCACCTCCACTTCCAAGATTTAACAGTTTCATGGAGGAAGTCACATGCCTTTGAAGATTGAAAAACATACGCAAATTATTTTCACACGTATTTGCAGGATAAGAGGTGCCATCTCTCAATGTTGTTGCACAATGTATTACAGATTCAATTGTGTTGCTTTCAAAATATTTACCAACATCGTCTGCATTAGTAAGATCAAGTTCATCTTGCGAGGGAAACAAGACCGAATATTTTTTACTCAAAAGGCTCTCAACCAGATTACGGCCAACAAAGCCTTCTGCGCCTGTTATTAAAATGCTCATAATAATTTATTTATCTTCATTAATTGCCTCTGCACCTATACAATAATATTGTCAATCACTACTGAATTGTCAATACTTACAACATAATATGCCTACTCGTTAAGAGAAAAATGCATATTAGCAAAGTGGAAGAAGATTGAATTGAGCAACATAATTTTGCCAAAATGCAGAGTTTTCTACTATCTCCTCATACTTCTTTTTATATGCCTGATATTCGTCAATCATCTTCATTTTTCCATAGCATCTTGCTGCGCAATAGTAAGCGATAGCGTGGTCACTAGACACCTTAATTGCATGTTCAAATCCATCGAGTGCTTTTCTATAATTTTTCAACCTGAAGTCACTATTATCTATAAAATTAAGTTCAAGATTTAACGAGTAGGCTTTCTGCTCTATATATTCTGCAGTAAAGTCTTCCGTATTTACTACTGCATTCTTGAAGTCGCATCCTATATAACTACCACTCAGATAGTTGTTTTCAATACAGGTTTCCAGCATTTCACTTCCCACAAGAGGTGCCGCTACAACAACCCTGAACCATGTTATATCCAAGGTTTTTAGAAACTTTAATGCCTCTTCAATATCCTGCTTTGTCTCCCCGGGAAGCCCTATTAGAATATTAGCATGGGTATCTATTTCTAATTGTCGGCAATCTTCGACTACACGCTTTACGATAGACAGATCAAGAGGCTTATGCATTATCTCCTTCAGTACCTTGCGGCTTCCTGACTCTATAGGCAATACAAGCTCAGTAACCCCTGCACCCTTCATCGTCTCCAACATTTTTCTGTCAAGAGATTTCATTGTTAAACCATTTTGGAAGTAAAGCTGTAATTCTAATTCATTGGCTATATTAATAATCTCATATACTCTCTCTTTGTTTGCTGTAAGATTGTCGTCTTGAAAACCAATTATCTTTGCCCCAAATTGTTCCTTTAAGCGCAGAAAATCTTCTTTCACTCGCTTGACACTGTAGTATCGCATTTCTCTGCCATGAACTGTATGTGATGCACAAAAACAACATCGAAATGGGCAACCTCTTGAAGTTGCGTAATGAAAAGGATAGCTATTGCATTCAAAAGATGACAAATTCGTTAAAGTGGGACTTAATCCATAAGCTTCCAAATCTAATATTGTGTAATCGTAAAATGGAATTTCATCAAGATTATAAACAAAGTCATATTCAAATGATTCCTGGCATGACACTTTTTCTCTTGTAATCCATGACTTGTGCTCTCTAAGGAACTCTATTTTGTCACTTGCATTTACAAGTTCCAAAAAAGGTTTTTCCCCTTCACCAAAACAGAGTGCATCAAATGAGAGACTATCTTCAAAGATCTTTTCATACAGGTTGGTTGGTACTCCTCCCCCAGCGACAACCAGAGACTTAGGATACAGTTCTCTGGCCACATCCGCAGCATCTATCATATTATAATATCCTGTTGTAAACAGTGTAGATATCCCCACAATATCAGGAACGTAATCATCCAAACCATTTGCCGATAAAAAATCACGATACAATGAAGCAAAAGAATTGTATTCAAATGTGTCCATTTTATTAAGCACTATATTAAAATCTATATACTTTACATTTACCTCAGCGTGTTCTTTCAAATAAGCACTCAACGAAATCACACCAAGTGGCATATCTGTAATTGGGCTTCCATATCTACCTGATTTCTTATTTGTAGCACGTTCATTAAAACCGGGATTAATGAACCTGTCATAGGGTATACTCGGAGGGGTTAGAAACAATATTTTTCTCATGCCCTTTACTGTTCCTTTAATAATCATACTATTAACACCATTTAATTAGATCTGTCCCCTGTTTACAGGCAAAAGTAACACCATATAAATATGTTAACCACATATTAAATGTGATTTTCTACTTAAACTCCTCAGCATTAAATTCAACACCACTCTTACACTTATACCAATGATATAACTCACTTATTGCTTTTTCTGGCGGAGTAAAATCAAATCCACCAAATTCCTGAAGAAATATGGTATTGTCACCCGTATATTCAGGTTTTAAACCCTCTTCTTTTATATTTATGGGAAGATCTCTCCCGTCAACATCTCTGATTATTTTGGAAAGCGTAATCAGGTCAATGCTTTTCCCTGTGCATGTATTATAGCTTCTCTTAACGGGATCCTTATTGATAAACAGTTCGATTATCCTTGAAAAATCGACAACATACAAATAATCAAAGAACATGTTTTTATTCATCGACTGGCTTAGATTGCATAACACTTTGCAAATGTTGTTTGAAATAAATCTGCGCTTATAGTCTTCATATTTGCCATAAATGCCAAACACACGAAGATTAAAGATATTCCTATGTCTGCTTTCAATATCCTTTCCAATTACATATTTTGAAAAACCATATATATCGGACGGAATGTTTTTGCCAAAATACTCCTCCTTCATTTTTGGAATATAGTTTTTCATGTCATATTCTGCACCTGAACCCACACATATAATTTTACCAATATACGAAGAACATCTTTCTATATTAAAATACATTTTTAGATTCTGTTCAACAGACTCAAGTGTTACTCCACAATGTATAACAACATCGAATTCATTCTTTTTGAGATATTCATGTACTGCCAGGGAGTCTTCTAAGTCAAGTTGAGCACGTTTGGGACAATAAATGTTTTCATATCTCTCTTGAAAATATTCCATCAAATTCCGTCCAACAAACCCATTTGTTCCTGTAATAAGTATTTTCATGTTTTGATCACTCCGATTCTCTAATTAATTTCTTATTTTGTTTAACAACATTTCAGCATCATCGTCTAAATCCTCAAAGCAACAAACTACAGGAGCAAGACATGTATTACACAAAAGAATATCATCTCGCTTTTTCTCCAGCATCTTTATTTGCAAATCCTTTAGTTTCTCACCTTGCCATATTTCCAAGGCGCTCTCTTTAGAAATGTCACCGATAAGGACTTCCTTGCTCCAGTCAAGAGTACAAGGACTTGCTGTACCATCGAAATTAAAGTGTAAGTACATGAATGGAAAAGGGCACACTTCTTTATGCTTTTTTACTTCCTGGCCATACATCCCTGTAGTATCAACATCAAATTTGTTAACTTCAGACCATTGCGGAACAACATTCTCAATAAATATCTCATCACAAATGTCACCAAATATTTCAAAGAATCTATCCTTATCTTCCTGGCATAGCTTAATGTCGACAATTTTAATATAAATTTTGCACTCTTTTCTCACTTCATATAGATTCGCAATATTCTTTATAAATTCATCCATATCAACTTTGGCACCTGTTACCTGCCTGTATTTTTCACTCGTCAATCCTTCAACCGAAATGTTTATTCTTGTAAGGCCGGCATCAATCATTTCCTTATTTAACTTAGGATTTAACATAGATCCATTTGTAAATAATTCGATTATGTCCGTAACATTCTGAGAGTTCATATAACTGATCATCTGAGAAAGCTCAGGATGAATTAGCGGCTCACCGTGCAAGCCAATCTTCACTTTTCTCACCTTATCTTTAAATTCATTAAGATCATCTGTGATTTTCTTAAATAACTCTAGCTTCATAGAGCCATACTTATACCCTTTCTGTTTCATTGCCTCAGTATCAGCTTGAAAACAGAAATTACACTTAAAGTTACATTTGCTGCAAATATCAATGTGAACGGAAAAAGGCGTTTCCAAAGGTATTACATCTTCTAATTTTGTTTTCTCTGAAGAATGTACCCTTGCTTGAACTTTTGCTTTCATGTTGTTTCCTTTTTTAATAACTGTAGATATCTAGCAAATTCTTTCATTCTTTTATATCTCGATCTGGTGTATTTGGTACGGGTATACTGCCTTTCACATAAAATCAATTTGATTTCCACGAAGTATAGCAATATCGACACCGACATTCATCTGTTTAAGCGTTTTCAAAACTTCACCGGGATAGAGTCCCGGCACCATCACTATCACTAAATCAACATGTTCCTCTTTCAAATGTTCCGGAGATACAATATTCAAATGCAAAACAGGAGTAAATCGTCCTTGTTTAAACTTTGCTGAGTCTACCACATATTGAATATTATCAAGTTTACTTAATGCTAACAATGCAAGTGTTCTATGACCAGCCCCCCAAACTGCTACTTTTTTATTTTGTGATTTATAGCCAGCTACAATTTGCTGTAAATTTCTAATAAGTTCTTTTACTTCACTAAACTGTTCAGAAATATCCAGGATTTCTTTCTTTTTTACTATGGCGGCAATATCATTGTCTTCATTAATGGTACAACACTCTAAAACATCAAAACCGTTCTTTTCAAAAGTATATCTCAAGGTGCTTTGTGTAAAATACGAAAGGTGGTCAGCTACAAATTCATAAAAGCACTTAGCCTTTAATAAATAGTCCAAATTTGGCACAGTTACGTACCCTACAGCATTAGAAGTGGTATTTCTATAAATGCTTTGGATGATTTCACCAGGCCCAGGCAGGTGCTCCAGGTAATTCAACGAAACAAAGGCATCAAAAGGGCCATCGCTAATTATATCAATATCCTCAAGAAAGCCATTAATCATATTTCTGCCTGCAGATTGCCCAATCGCCACGGATTCGGAAGAAGCCTCAATACCAAAGGACTTCAAACCGGCTTCTTCCAGAATTTCAAGCATGTTGCCCTTTCCACTACCGACTTCTATAACTTTTTTCCCATGCAACTCAAACTTCTCAACAAAGCCCTGCATTTGCTGCAGTCGAGACAATCTTGTCTTTTCAGAAAAAGACGCAGCCGTTATTACTTCTTTATAATACTCAACAGGTCCTATATTTAGTTGGACCAGACCACAAGCTGAGCATTGGAAAATTTCTAAGTTTATCCCTTTATCCTCAACGAATTCTTCTTTTGTTGGGTAGTATTGTGCAGCCTTTGGCATTCCGTTTAACTGCATTATAGGTTCCGGAAACAATTCACAGTGACACAAACGGCAACAATCAAGACTCATAATATTATCCATTCTTTCTCACTTAGTACAATGCTGCTTAAATCGAAGAGGACTACTCATCGGTACTGACGAATTACTTCTTGTCTCCCCTAGATAATCGATCATTTTTTGCTTAAATTCACTAAGTTTTGACAGCTCCAGGTTATAAGGTTTAATATTGGGTTTTCCCTTAACCATTTGCCCCACGTCCACCTGACACACCAACAAATCAGGATCATAAAAATAATCTTCAGTAAAAAGTTCATCTTTCAAGCATTGGTTGTACAATTTAGTACCAGGAAACGGTATTGGATAAAACAATGAATAATTATCAAGTGGAAACGATGTTATTAATTGATATGTATCCCCTAATGTCTCCTCTGTTTCTTCTGGAAGTCCAATAACAAAATATCCATACAAGAATATATGATTATACTTTTCCTTTATGACAATATCTCTTATCTCATATATCTTCTTGTTACTTAGATTTTTTCCAATAACTTCGTTTCTTATATAATCCGAACCGGTTTCAAATGCCATGTGCAATCGTGCGAGTCCTGCTTTTGACATTGCATCGAGCATCTCTTCATCCAAGCTGTTAAGAAAAACCCCATTTTCTGTTGAAAACTGGATGTTTAAATCTTCTTTAATAATTAGATCCATAAGTTCAATCAATTTCTTTTTGTTAATCGTTAAATTATCATCAGTTATATTGAAATAGTGTAATCCATAGTTATTAATATAAAACTTCATCTCTTCTACTACATTCATAGCAGAACGATAACGAATTACTCTTCCATGAACTAAATGCATGCTACAAAAATTACACATTTTAGGACATGACCTGCTTGTAATAATCGGCACAGGAGTTTTAATATTTATGCCCTTTGGGTTATGCCAACCGGTTGTATCACTAAAGTAATCTGGAATATTTAATAGATCCGCTGCCGGAAATGCCAATTCATCCAGATTTTCTATAAAAATGCTTTTAGGATTGACCACTACGTCATCAGCCTCACGATATCCTATTCCATTAATGCTGGATATTTCAGGTAATCCATCTTCAGACAGGCTGTTAAGCAAATTAACAAAAGAACATTCACCTTCGCCTATAATCACATAATCAATAACATCATATTTAGTTAATATTTCTTTCGTATATATTGTTGGATGTATTCCGCCTATTGAAATCTTAATTTTCGGGTTTAAGGTTTTTATATGATTTGCCAAATGTATAACTACTGGAAACAATCCGGAATATAGGCAATTAATTCCAACCATGTTAGTATTATGTTTAATAATTTTGTCTTCCATGCATTTAGTTAACAACTCTACTTCTTTGCAATCAAACGAACTCGGCATCTCAAATTTACGTTTTTGCTGTTCTACCCTCAAATCCATGAGATTTACGTTATGACCGGCCTTTCTCGTAGCCGCCGCTAAATAAGTGATATTCAGGGGGATACGTGGTTCCTCATATTTATTATTCCACTCTATAATTGAAAACGGGAAGACTAACAAAACATTCATAAAATATAATCCTTGTCCTAAATATTATTTTACAGGGGCATACTATTTAATTATAAAATTACAGCATATTGAGCGCTTAGTTATTATCAGCCGGAGCAAAGTCCTGAATAATCAGCGTTTTGACAATAAGAGAACAAGAGAGGGAGATCTTAAATCTATTAAAATCATTCATTAACTCTTTTCTCAAGCATTGCTATTCTCTTTTCATCCTCATTCCTGATACGGTGATAATATCTTCTCTTACTTTTTAGCCAAAGAAGTTCAAATTTTATACCTTCAGAAAGCCCTTCTGAGATATTATCAATTGCACTCTTGTTATAGACCAGCTTCCGAGTTTCATACTTATCCAAAAGGTTTTTGGATATAAGACTCTCAACAAAACGAATAGAGTCTGCCGAGATTGCCCCGCCAAGAGCAGTCTTCAACCCTTTGTCCTTTGTCTTTTGAAAGATTTCAGTACAGTATTTTAACATTTCATCACTGTTTGCAAAACTTCTGTCTGCACCCAGCGAAGCAGTAAAGTCAACTCTTCCTACAGTTATGCTGCTTAATAGATCTATTTTATCTAAACTTAAAATTTCATCTATATTGTTATATGCCGTAATTGTTTCAATATTAATTGCAAATTCTATATCACCTTGATTATCTTCAGGTACAAATGTATCTATTGCGTCCAGGAATTTACTTGCAGCAAAAGCGGTTTCAGCCATCGGAGCAATAATCCCCTTGGCCCCTAATGAGAGAGCCTCGTAAATGTCAGTCACCGCCTCTACACCACCAATTTTCAGTATTATAGGCAAATTCACTTTACCCACAATATCCTTAAGCCTCATTAGCTCGACCGGTCTACTACCCTCATTTTCATACTCAGCCTTAATCTCAAAAACACCAAATTCGTCCTTTAATTTCCTCAACAGATCAATCATTTCATATTCTATAACATTCATTTATAACTCCTTTATATAACTCAAGATTTTATGAAGATCTTCCATTACAAGTACATTTCCTGTTGCGGCATTGTCATTAGAGCCTATTAAGATCGCTTTACTGTTATAGTTAATAGCCATCCTGATATCACTTTCATAGGAATCTCCAACCACCATAATCTCGTGATTCTCGACAGCAAAAGCTTTTGATATCTTTGACAAAATATATGTATTTGGTTTACCAACAACAAAATCCGGTCTCTTATCTGCAGAGGCAATGATTGAACCTACCATTGCTCCGCAAGCAGGCATATACCTGTTCTCTCCAACGGGATAAGAGCGATCCTCATTACATACTACAAATTTGCCACCATTTAACAAGACTGTCAGGGCGATTGCTATTTTATTATAATTGAAGTCAAGATCCAAACCAATAACAAGGTTCTCCGCTGACTCATTATCTACAATTCGCAGCCCATCACCTTCGAGTTCACTACGGAAGCCGTCAGAGCCAATAACATATAAATTATCAATACCAGACTCGGTCAAGTAAAGAGCTGTTGCATAGGAAGAAGCATAGACTTCATTTACTTTGCACTCAATTCCCAGCCTGTTTAGTTTATCATGCACTTCTAATCTTGTTTTTATTGAGTTGTTAGTAAAAAAGACAACCAAATACTCCTCTCTCAAATAATCAATAAGTGCAACCGCACCTGAGACTATATTCTCACCCATGTATAGAGTTCCATCCAGATCAAACGCAAACAGCTTTATTTTATCTACATTTTTAAGCGCCATTTTCATCCATATCTCTAACAATCATGTTTGAACTAAATTCATCACGTTCAAGAAACGGATAGAGATCTTCCAGCGGCTTGGATATCAAGCGTCCGTCAGGCTTTTTTTCAGATGACAACTTAGGGGAAAATATATAATTATTATTCAAAATAACTTCGCAGATTAACGCCCCCTTGTAAGATAAGGCGCTATCAATTACTTGATCCATCCTGGCAGTTGAATCTATTCTAAAATATTTCAAACCATATAAATCGGCAAGTTTAGAATTGTCCGGGAAAGAGACACCAGTCTCTTCATTACAACCGATGAAATCACTATTAAAAAATGCCGCTTGCGTCTGCTCGATTGAACGGTAACCTTGATTATTTAGAATGAATATCTTTACAGATAAATTGTTTTGCTTAACGGTTTGCAACTCCTGAAGATTCATCTGAATGCTGCCATCTCCCGTAATACAGACTACATCCTTATTCTCTGCTAAAGCCGCTCCAATAGCAGCAGGCAATGCATATCCCATTGCAGCACAGCCCGAATTCCAGAATATACGCTGTCTATCTTTGACAATACCAGCTTGAAATAAAACGACACATGCCGTTCCGTTTCCCGCAACCAAAACCGCATTTTCATCCAGCACATCTGTTAATTTCTCAATAAAAGAGTATGGATGCACGTAATGATCATTAGGGGTTTTATACTCATCTAGCACGACAGGATATTTCTCTTTGCGTGCTATACACCATTTCAACCATGATTTAGCAACACTAAAATCTTCAGGAATACTTCCCAATAATTTAGTTATAAAAACTTTCGCATCGGAATGGATCAGGATATCTCCCTTCACTGTTTTCTTATGCAATTCCGCTTCGTCAATATCTATAATAATTCTCTTTGCATACCTGGCAAATGACGTCCAGTTGTAGCTAACCTGTCTTATATTATTTCTGGTTCCAAGACAAATAACAAGGTCTGCATTTTGCAGTGCAAAATTTCCTGCACGACTCCCCAGGGTACCTATCCTTCCAATAAAGTTATCTGAGTTAGAAGCAATTAAGTCAAATCCATTAAACGTGGTAACTACAGGAATACCCAATAAATCAACTAATTCCAGAAATTGTTCTTTCGCTTTTGAAATCCTAATGCCATGACCGGCTATCAGTACAGGTCTCTCTGCTTTGCATAGCTCCTCAACAACTATAGACATGCTCTCATCTTCTACAGATATTGGACTATTATTAATATCCTCACTTTTTAAATTTCTTTCATCAATCAATGCTCCCTGTACATCTAACGGAATATCCAACCATACAGGGCCCGGTCTTCCTGAAGTAGCAAGGTAAACAGCACTATCCAATTCAACTTTAATGGTCTCCGGATCAGTTATTAACTTTGCGTACTTTGTAACTGATTTGACAATATCTACTATATTAATCTCCTGATCACCTAGTTGACGTAAGCGGTGACCAGAAACAGATGCAATTGTAGTCTCATATTTTACTTGACCGGACAAGTATAATACCGGGACAGAGTCAAGCCACTGCCCAATAACTCCTGTCAACGTATTGGTCCCTCCAGGACCGGATGTCACATTAACAACTGCCAACTCCCCTGTTGTTCTGGAATAACCCTCAGCAGCAATTGCAGCCCCCTGCTCATGATGATGGCAAACATATTTAATTCGTTTTTCTTTTTTCAACGCATCATTCAAATGCATTGCACCGCCACCTGTAACAAGAAAAACATGCTTAATTCCAAATTCGGCTAAATACTTAAAAATATAATCTGCAACCCTCATAGTAATCTTATCAAAGTCGTTAATTGAAATAGCTAAAGGTATGATAAACGCTTCCAACTGATCTGGTGTGTGCTGTACAAAAGTTTTCGATCTTCGTTATCATATAAGCCAGTTTAAAAAGTCTTTTACGCCTAACGTTTTGTTTACAAAAAATCCTTGTAAATATTCTGAACCTTTAACAGATTATCAGGACAAGTATCGTGCCACATAAGATACCCCGGATCAGTATTGAAAATTCCTCTGTTTTCCGGAATGAACGTTTCTGGCAATGAGCAATTGTACAGTATAGAAATAAAATGCCCCCTTATCTCATGGTCATCAAGGATAAGCTGATTGAGCGCTAATGGTGTTGGATCATGCTGAATACTATCTACTCCAAGCTCAAGTTGCGCTACCTTTTGAACTCTTTCTGCAAATGTTTCCTTAAACCTGATAATCCCACCCGGTATATGCCATCCAATTCCTGCGATAGGATCTTCCCTCCAGGCCAACAGTATACGCCCATTTTCATCCTTTATCAAAAGATCTACATTCACTAACGGAGTCGTCTTACTAATGTAATAAAACAACTCATCAGGTAAACCGGCCGATGGATTTGGCACCTCTTTCTCAAGAAATGCTATAGCGTCCGTAAAGTTCATTAATCCTCCAAATCAATAACCACCCGTATAGCCGGGGTTTGAGAAAACCTTGTTTGTGCTTTATCATAGCACTGTGAATCAATATAATATTTTATTTAATCAGCCAGATGGGGTTTCCGCCAGAGCATATCACCTGAAACCGTGACTGAAGTGAAAAGTGCCTTACCTATACCATCTATTGTAAAATCAAACGGACTTAGAAGATCTTCGATAAAACTAAATTGATCTCTAGAATATATGAATGTGATCTGTTTTCTTGATTCGAATTTATAATTTCTCAATTCCATCCCCTTTTTCGGCAGATTTGCATCTTTCAGCCATTTAGAGACATCGTAATTGAATTCATATTCAGGATTATGCGACATTCTGTCCTTATCAAGTGGTTTAAATGAAATACCCCTGCAATAATTAGCGATATCGTTATATTGACTTGCTGTATCTTTGTCAAGATTTTCTTCGTCTAAAAGTTCCTGTGCTATCGTAATCACATATTCTGTCCACTCAGACATATATTTCGCGGTTACAAGGGATAGGTGATAGTACAGTACATTGATGCCGTCTTCACCGTTCAGCAATTTATTATAATTCTCCCCTTCCTGGTAATACTCCATGATCTCGTCATGGCTATCCCATAATTCTGTTTTTGTCGCATCTTTAAAGCTGTCAAAAACCTCGTTGATATGTATTGACCCTTTGGTTATATTTTTGAGCATTCTCTGGAATAGTTTAAAAACATCTACCTTCTGCTCTCGCAGGAATTTGAATATGGCATCGTATACCACTTCCCGCCGTGTGGAATATATAATAAAATTAAACAACCTCAATTCAATATATTCTTCGAAAGACATGGTATTAGAGCCCACTACACATTCTTCCGTTTCTATTACCATTCTCCCGTTACCCAGTTTGCCAAAATTACGGGGTATAATGCGGCTCTTAACAATATAATCCCACTTTTTACTCTCTTCTGGCAGATACAGCTTTGATCCCGGAAGTAACATGAATGTAAATGTCAGGATCTCATCCAGATCAGCATCGATCAGGGTTTTCAGGGTTTTCATATGTGCGTCATAATTATCACCCGGTAGACCCAATATGACCTCAGCCTTGGTTTTTAGTCCGCTTTCCTTGATTGCAGGTGATAATTCCAACATTTTTTCCGCACTTATGTTTATCCTGTCCACATTCTTCAAAACCTGCTTATCCATAGACTGAACGGCTATCATCAGCTCCAGAGAACCCCTGAGCTTTTTGATCGCACCGACAACATTCTCTTTAGCATTTTTTCCGGTTGAGGCACCGACAGATTTAGGATAACCAAATTCATTCTGAACACTGTATAAAATATCACATATGTCCAGGTCCCTGGCATACATGCCGAAATTCGAATCGGTAATACCAAGAAAGTGGGTCTGCTTAGTAACATGTTCTGCAATGTACCTGATCTCTGATTCAACCCGCTCCATGCTGAATTTATCCACTTTAGACATCTGCTCTGAACCGTCAACACAATATGCACAGGTAAATGGACAGCCGCGGTTTGTCGAGATCATTGGCAATAACCTTCCATCAAAGAATTTATCCATAATGCCGGTCAGATACGGAGAAGGGAAATTGTCAATATCCTTGATCCTTTGAACCGGGTTGCCATAAACCATTTTGCCTGAGGGATCACGTATGATGCAACCGTCAATTGTCTTTGTTAATACTGTATCTCTAATGCTTGCATTAGACCCGGAACTCAATGCTGATTCCACAAGATTTGAAAAGCCGATCTCACCCCCAAAAGGAACATAGACATCAGGCTCTTTAGAATCACTCAACCATTCTATTTGAGTGCTCCTATCTCTAGGCAGATTAGGTCCACCCCAGACAGTTAGCGCATTTGGATTGATACCCCGAAGGATTCGAAATATTTCCAGTCCCAGGTTGTGATTCCAACAATAGTTGCTCAAACCCAGAATGTCAGGGGGGGATTCCTTAATAGCCTCTTCGAGTTCATCAATAAATTTGAACAATTTAAGATCTATTTTTGATCCGAAGCGCGAACAGGAAAAAGACCCGATATAGCCAACATTAAGAGGAAATGAATTAGCAGAAATTGACAATGTGTTGTATGTCAGGTCGGCTAAATAGATATTTAACGGTTTGCTAATGTTAATTTTCCCGGTTTGTTTTATTATTAAATGTGAAATAAGCCACTATGTTATACTGAACCACATTAAGTAAACATACGCCAGAAATCACTACTATGTATTAATTTGCATACGACAGGGCAAAGCATGCTATTTTGTCAACAATATATGCAAGTTTTTCTTCTGACATTCCAGGATATACACCTACCCAGAAAGTATTGTTCATTATTCTATCCGTATTCTTCAACTCACCTACAACTCTGTACCCATTTCCCTGCGCTCTCATTTCATCAAAACAGGGATGCTTTAGCAGATTACCCGCAAACAGCATCCGCGTTTGAATATTGGACGATTCAAGATGCTTTACAATATCATCTCTGGTAAAACCTGCATTTTCGTTCACGGTAATAGGAAAACCAAACCAGCTTGGATCGCTATTTTCGGTTGGATAAGGCAGTAGCATCTTATACTCAAATCGTTTCAGGCCATGTAACAAATATGTATAATTCTTTTTTCTCTGTTCAATAAATCCAGTTAGTTTTTCCAATTGTGCACAACCAACAGCAGCCTGCATGTCTGTTATTTTCAAATTGTAACCGAAAGTAGAGTATACATATTTGTGATCATATCCAAAAGGAAGCAATCCGAATTGTTTTGAAAATCTTTTTCCACAGGTATTGTCTACTCCGCTATCACACCAACAATCCCTTCCCCAGTCTCTCATGGACAATAGTATTTTTTTCAACATGGGATTATTCGTATAGACGGCTCCACCCTCCCCCATTGTTATGTGGTGTGGAGGATAAAATGAACTTGTGCCAATATCTCCAAATGTCCCGGTATATTTCCCCTGGTATTTAGAACCAAGAGCGTCACAATTATCCTCAATAAACCAAAGATTATTTTCATCACAAAACCCTTTAACAGCGCTAATATCAAAAGGATTGCCCAAGGTGTGAGCCAACATAACCGCTCTGGTCTTGTCTGACAAAGCGGCTTCTAGTTGAGTAACATCTATATTATAAGTATCCGGTGTTACATCAACAAAGACGGGTACTGCACCATATTGGATAACAGGAGTGACCGTTGTTGGAAACCCTGCAGCAACTGTAATGACCTCATCACCTCTTTTAACTCTTTTTTCACCTAACAGTGGAGAAGTCAGGGACATGAAGGCCAGCAGATTAGCAGAAGAGCCGGAATTTGTCAGAGAACAATATTTGACTCCTAAATATTTTGCGAAAGCCTTTTCAAACTTTTCAGCATACCTACCAGTTGTTAACCAGAAATCCAAAGAGGAATCGACGAGACGTACCAATTCTTCCTGGTCAAATACTCTACCCCCATAATTTACTTTGGTTTTCCCGGGAATGAACTCCTCAGTTTTAAAAGCTAGGTGGAAATAAGTTTCAACTTTTTCCAATATCTCTCTTCTTAATTCTTCAATGCTATCCATCTTAAACTGCTGCCCACTCTATCATTTTAGTTCTTGCTTTCTTGCAATATCCCTCAATTTGAGACTTTGAGAATTCACGCATATTACCTTTTTGTTCATTTAAATGCCTATACCAGTCTACTGTCATGGATACGCTCTCTTCTACCTCTAAGGAGGGTTCCCATTTTAATTCTTTTTTTGCTTTGGTAATGTCCAACTGAAGTAGTTTTGCTTCATGTAAATCATTTGGTTTCGATGTATCATGCCACCTTCCACTACCCCAACACTCAACGACTTTATCTACAATTGTTCTTACTGGAAATACCTTGCCAGGGTCCGGACCAAAATTCCAACTACCGGAATATTTGTTATAACCCTTATGAAATGCTTTTGATGCTAAAAGCAGGTAACCGCTGAGAGGCTCTAACACATGCTGCCAGGGTCTGATGGCATATGGATTTCTGACCTCGATCGGCCTATTTCCCAGAAGTGAACTTATGGCGTCTGTCATGATTCTGTCCTTAGACCAGTCACCACCACCAATTACATTACCAGCTCTAGCAGTAGCAATCAACGGTACATCAGTATTTTCCTTTGAATTAAAGAAGGATCTCCGATAGGCAGAAGTAACTATCTCTGAACACGCTTTGCTGGAGCTATATGGGTCATAACCTCCCAATGGAGCTGCCTCCGGGTAGCCTTCTGTACTTTCCACATTTTCGTAGCATTTGTCTGTGGTTACGTTGACAAAGGATTTAACAGAGTCACACATTCTTATTGCTTCTAAAATATTAACTGTGCCCATTACATTTGTTTGATAGGTATCGACTGGATTATGATAGGATTCTCGTACCAACGGTTGTGCGGCTAAGTGGAAAACTATCTCTGGCTTATAATTGCTGATTTCGTTCTTGAGCGAATCTAAATCCCCCACATCACCAATTACAGATTCAATCTGGGAATTTATGCCCGCTACCACAAAATGATCCTTTTCTGTTTTTGGTTCTAAAGCATACCCTTTTACTCTAGCCCCTAATAGCAATAACCAGAAGGCCAACCAGGACCCTTTGAACCCGGTATGACCTGTTATAAAGACTCGTTTGCTTTTATATACATCCTCAAACACGTACTAACTTACCACACCTTCCAAGGGGCGTTTCCGCTCTCCCATAATTTATTCAAAAGCCCAGCATCCCTCATAGTATCCATACACTGCCAAAATCCACATCCATCATACATCATAAGTTGTTCATTTCCGGCTAAAACCTCTAACGCACCGTACTCCAGATCGCAACTTTCATTATCTTCTAAGTAGTCGAAGATTTCCCTGCTAAAAACAAAAAAACCTCCGTTTATTCTACCATATGATGTCTGCGGCTTTTCGCTAAACTCTTTAACGAGATTATCTTCCACGATTAGTTCTCCAAAGCGGGAGGGGGGATGGACACCAGATATCGTTGCAACCTTACCGTGTTCTTTATGGAAAGCTATTAATTTGTTTATATCTATTTGCGCAACTCCGTCACCATACGTAGATAAGAAAATATCACCTTCGATAAACTTTTCCACTTTTTTTAAACGAGCTCCTTTTAGTGTTTCAAGGCCGGTATCAACAAGAGTAATGTTCCATCCCATTTCAGGAGGAGCGTTATGCACTTGAATATTTTTATGATCTCCAAGGACAACTGTGAAATCATTGTTCAATATTTCATAGTTGTAGAAATATTCTTTTATTAATCCCCCCCTATAACCCAAGCATAAAACAAAATTATTGTATCCAAAATGGGAGTATATCTTCATAATATGCCATATGATTGGTTTTGTACCCACATGAACAAGTGGCTTTGGTTTAAACTCCGTCTCTTCCTTCAAACGTGTACCCACACCCCCACATAATATTACAACCTTTACTTTCATTTTATCTATGATTACAATACCCTCTTTCTCTCACAACGCTCTCTTCCTGCATTTTTAATATAATCTATAAAGCAGACTAGGAAGAGTGATATTGAAAATCCTATTACACCGGAAGCTACGACAAGTTTTACTTTCTTTAAGGTTACAGGTACTTGTTTCGCAACAATACTACCAACCATTTTGGTCCTATTTGTTCTAAGACTGTTAACTTTCATTTTATACTCTGATTCTCGTTGGAGAGTCATTAGATTTACTCTTTTCGATCTCAAACTGTTTGAAAGTCCATGCAGTGCTTCGGTACTCATTACATTATCATGTATTTTTTCCTCCGTCAGTGCAAATTGAGCGATTTCCTCCCCAGCAGCTTCGATATATCCTCCGAGCCCTCTTGCGAGAACTCTATAAGATTCAATGATCTCATCGGTAAGATTATTATGATCTACAATGACTTGTTCTACAACCTTTTGAAGTAATTCCTCAGCTTTTCTTTTCTCAGGCCCTTCCACAATTATACTTATCATTGGTGTCCCCTTTAGCACTACTACACGAATATTATAACCGGTGTCAATGTCAGAGGAATACTCAATAGGAATAATTGCGGCCATATTCGTAGGTTCATCAAGTAGAGTAGGTTTAGTAGTAGTCATCCCCATTCCGATACGTACAAAAACGTTTGCGTTGCATGTCCTTGAGATCCTTAAGCTCATTATCACTCCTATTACTATACAGACTAATGTCAGCACAATAATGAATATCTTTTTGTTCCAGATTACGCAAAGGTAATCATATGGTGTTCTTTCTTCTTGCATTTACTAATTCTCCAATTACTAAGCTATAAAAATTAAAAGCTCTCTTATTGGACCCTCCAAACATACATCTCCCAACCGAATAGTTTTTATACCATTTATGATTTAAAACAATACATTTTTGTCCAGACACAAAGCATAGACGGCATCATAAAGTAAAGTTTATATTGTTTTGAAGAAAAACTGCCGGTTACTGTTCCGAAATGCATTTAAGCCAGGTTCATTTTAGCAAAAGGTATTATGCACTGTCCACATAATGTTGGCAGAGTCTAGAGTGCTGAATTTTACCAGTTTTGCGCCATCCTCTTCCGTCTCTTATGTAAGATTATTTAACTACTAACCTCTAGATGGGCCTTGAAACCTTCCGCGTAATCCTTTAGGCACTCCTTCCAATCTTTCATAAAGTTTATTCCTCTTGAAGAAAGTTTGAGATTAAGTAGTTTTTCCGAATCAGGACGTGGGACAAAATATTCATCAGCAAAGAAATTTTAATTCACAATCTTAATATTAATTTCCCTCTCAAGCCCAAGTAACTTTACAAATTCCGATGCCACCTCATATCTGGAACAGCCACCTTCACAGACCATATTATAAACCCCAAATAATTTAGTCTGTACTATTTCAAACATGGCATCAGCAAAATTAACTGTATAAGTTGGTGTACCCAACTTGTCATTTACAACAAATAACTCTTTTTCCCATTTAATATTTGTTTAAATATATTGTTTACGAATTTCTTGTCTTTTCCATATCCTCCATCCATCATCCAATCTGCACGAAAAACAAAATAGTCCCCAAGCATCTTTTCAACAACTGTTTCGCCTTAATATTTTGATTTAGCATAAATACTAGCCGGGTTAGGTTAATCAAAATCGTTGTAATACTCTTTTAGACCATCAAATATCCCTGCGGTACTAATATAAACATGAGCAGCATTTAGCTTTCTAGAAATAAGAGCCATATTTTCTGCACCCAGAGCGTTTGTCTTCCAAATAATTTCAAGGTTTTTCTTGCAGTATTCCAGATCGGTTAAAGCAGCAAGGTTAATTATTGAGTAATTACTATACTATTATATTTTTAGTATACATTCTATGGCAAGGAGAAAATACATAGCGATAAGGAAAATACATCAAAAAAGGTAAAATCAAATAATAAATACCATCATGTATATAGACGCTGAGCCTTTTTCTTGCCTCCCTCTTGTCTCCATTCTCCCAATCTAAGAGTGACAACTGAACATCTCGGAGCCTCCTCAAAGCTCTGACTCCTTCAGGATATTTATCTTCGAACTCACAAACATTTTGTTTAAGATTTTCAATTACTAAATCCAATTCAGAAGATAAAAGTTTTCTTCCGTCTCTCCATGATTTACTATTTCCATGAACACGATAACTGGCCAATGGTTTATCTACATAATCAACCTTCCACCTATAGCTTATTCTGAGATAAGCATCATAATCACCTGACATTATTAGCCGGTCATCAAACCAATGGTCCAGACTATCAAATACTTCTCTCCTGATTACTACGGTCTGTGTATCAATAAAGTTACAAAGCAACAACTCTGAGAAAATTTTGCCTCTATATGGTTTGCTAGTTTCAAATTTCCGTTTCTGTTTCCCTTTTTCGTTAAAGCGGTAAGCATCACTATAAACCAAACCTGTTTCAACATCTTGTTCCAAGAGTGCAATTTGCTCTTCTAGTTTTGTAGGCAACCACATATCATCACAATCAAGGATGGCGATATATTTACCTCTGGCTTTCTGTACAGCAAGATTACGAGAACCATAAAGAGGAAGAGAAACATCTGACCTGAAATATCTCAGCTTATCTCCATAACTTTTTGCTATTTTCTCACTGTTGTCCTTTGAGGCATTGTCTTCCCAGAAGATAATCTCCCAATCTTCATAGGTCTGCGCAAAGACACTATCAATGGCTTCCCTTAGATATCTCTCGCAATTCAAACAATTCATAATCACGCTCACTGTAGGAGCTGAACTATCGTACACTACCCCTGATTCATTATCATTTAATACTGACATTATTATCTTAATTTACACAAAGAAATGATTGTAAAGTATTCTCGTTAACTGGTGTAAACGACTCCTTCACAAATTGGCTGCCATAACTAAGAACCCCCAATCTTTCTTCGTCATTCGTGAATAACCGTTTACAAATCAATTCATTTAACTGTTCTCTCGTCTAGGCCCTAGAATCAGATGAATTGTTTTCTATAGGATCGGCAGGACAATGAACAGGTTCATGCTTTCTTGAATGCCTACATGTTTCTATCAAAGAGACATATCGCAAAAGTAAATAACTATGAAATCCAACATATAATTAATTAGTGATACTACAATGACCAAATATCAATTTTGTAGTTAAATCTGGGCTGAAGATACCAATATTAGTCTTGAATCGTTGAATTAAAAGATCATCCAGCTTCTTCACCATACATTGAGTTAATTCGTCCATGGTTAATTTATTGACATGGTAAATGAAGGAAAATGGAAGGAGAGAAGATACTATGTAATCTTCATCACAAACGCCTATTACGGGAACTTTCATTAGTGTCGCCTCCTGTACAACAGTGCTACTTGCCCCAATTACCAGATCCGCCTCTTTTAAGTCTTCACTTAAAGGCCTAGAAGAGATTTCGATTTTACGCAATATAACATCCATTTTTATCCGCAACTGATCTAATAAGCCAAAACGTTCTTTTGGGTGTGGGCGAAGTCTCAAAGAAATATAATCATTTAATCCTAGTTTTGCCAATTTGTACATTGCTTTTATTACAACAATATCGTGAACTATTGCAGCATTATTAACAAAAAGGATCACTCGCTTATTATTTCTGTCCTCATGCTTTATTGGAATAGCATGTTCCCTATGGGCACTTTTACTAACATGGCTCTCTATCGTAGTGTATTGTTTCCAATGCCTGAA
>ENA-OREN01000744-OREN01000744.1-marine-metagenome-genome-assembly--contig:-NODE-744-length-43813-cov-13.690072_pt1 | contig 43813 bp, 43 predicted proteins | sample MGYA00248624_ERZ508555 | MGnify/ENA primary metagenome ERZ508555 (study PRJEB26222, sample SAMN06267773) | marine metagenome | isolation source: Saanich Inlet, British Columbia, Canada | place... | reverse complement strand
GATGCTGCAACCATTTCCATAGCCGAAGTAATCTTCTGAGTATTTTTAATACTCGCTATTTGGGTCCTAATTTCCTTACCTACTGCCATCTTTTTCTACCAAGTATTATTAGCTTTAAAGTCATCAATCGCTGCCTGAAGTTTTGCAGCAATATCATCATTGTAATCACCAGACTCATTAATAGAATCCATCAAATCTTTCTGACTTGTATTCATATATGCTAGAAGTGCAGCTTCAAATGCTACAACCTTATTTGCCTCAACATCATCAAGCGCGCCTGAGTTTGCAGCAAAAAGTGAAGTTGCAGTTTCGGCAACATTTAATGGTGAATATTGTGCTTGCTTCATTAACTCTGTTACACGAATTCCTCGATCAATCTGCGCTTTAGTTTCAGCATCTAGATCTGATGCAAACTGAGCAAAGGCTGCCAATTCACGATACTGTGCAAGGTCAAGACGAATACTTCCTCCTAACTTCTTAACAGCTTTAGTTTGTGCTGCACCGCCCACTCGTGATACTGAAAGACCAGCATTAATCGCAGGGCGAATACCTGAATTGAATAAATCTGTTTCTAAGAAGATTTGACCATCAGTAATTGAAATTACATTTGTTGGAACAAAGGCTGATACATCACCAGCTTGAGTTTCAATGATAGGAAGAGCAGTCAAAGAACCCGTCTTACCTTTTACTTCTCCATTTGTTACCTTCTCAACATAATCAGCATTAACTCTTGAAGCCCTCTCAAGTAAACGTGAGTGAAGATAGAATACATCACCTGGATAAGCTTCACGCCCTGGTGGTCTCTTCAGAAGAAGTGAAACTTGACGATAAGCCCAAGCCTGTTTTGTTAAATCATCATAAACAATTAACGCATCCTCGCCACGCTCCATGAAATACTCGCCCATCGCACAACCGGCATAAGGAGCAATATACTGAAGAGCTGCAGAGTCAGAAGCTGATGCAGAAACAATAATTGTATGTGCTAAAGCACCATGCTCCTCAAGTTTACGAACAACAGCAGCGATTGATGATGCTTTTTGTCCAATCGCAACATAAATACATTTAACGCCAGTATCTTTTTGGTTAATAATCGCATCAATTGCAACAGCAGTTTTTCCAGTTTGACGATCACCAATAATGAGTTCACGCTGACCACGGCCAATTGGCACCATTGCATCAATAGCTTTAATACCAGTTTGAATTGGCTGATCAACTGATTGTCTGTCAATAACACCAGGAGCAACAACCTCAATTGGTCGGCTTGCACTAGCTTTAATTTCACCCTTGCCCTCTAAATCTTCTCCAAGGGGATTAACAACACGGCCGAGAAGTTCGTTTCCGACTGGAACTTCCATAATACGGTTTGTACACTTGACTGTATCGCCTTCTGAAATATGAAGATAGTCACCTAGGACAACTGCACCAACTGAATCTTGCTCCAAGTTAAGTGCTAAACCGAAAGTATTTCCAGGGAACTCAAGCATCTCTCCAAACTGAGCATCAGCTAAGCCATGGATACGAACAATACCATCACTCACACTGATTACTGTACCTTCTGTGCGAGCTTCAGCTGAAAAGTCAAAGCCCTCTATTTCTTTTTTAATTAAATCACTGATTTCAGAAGCGTTTAATTGCATAACAAACCTCTCTATATAAAATTAATTTACAGACAAAGAGACGCTTAAAGCATCAACTTTTGCCTTAACTGATGTATCAATTACTTTGTCACCTTCTTTAATAATAACCCCACCTTTGAGGGTCAAATCGATTTCAGTTTCAACTGATACGGTTGTTTTGTGTTTATTTGTCAAATCCTCTACGATTGCATTTTTTTCTGCTTCGCTTAACTCAAAAGCACTAATGACCTTGAAGTTCTTACTCTTGTTAGCATTAGATACAGCAGATTCAAAAGCACTGGATATACTACTAATTGCTGCTGAACGGTCATTATTTAGAATCAAATTAATGAAAGCAGTTTCTTGCTTACTAAGCTCTTTCGCAGTGGCTCTTCCAATTAGTGTAGAAATCAATTCAAATTTTTGATCCTTACTTTTACTTGGAGATGCAATAAAAGCTTTTGTATTTCTATCAGCCATAACTATGGTAGCAGCTGATAGAAATTCACTCCACCCTGAAACAGAATTATTTTGCTCAGCAATTTCAAAAACCGCTTGAGCATATGGCTTTGCAATTGTTGATAATTCCATCGTATCAGCCTACAGTGATTGAGAAAGCTTTGAAAGCATATCTTTGTGCGTATTAGAATCAACCTCTTTATCCAAGACTGAATTAACACCTTGCATAACTAAAGTTGAAACTTGATCTTTAAGCTCGTTGCGTGCTTTAACAACCTCTTGATCGAGCTCAGATTTAGCGTGAGCTTTGATCTTGTCTGCTTCTTCAGATGCTGCGCCCTTCGCATTATCAATCATTACACTAGCTTGCTTATCTGCATTTGCAATAATTTCAGCTGCTTGTGTTTTTGAGCTTTCAATTAAATCTTCTGCATTTTTTTGGGCTAACGCATGCTCCTCTTTTCCAAGCTCTGCTGCTTTAAGTCCATCCTCAATAGCCTTTTTGCGAGCCGCCATAGCCTCGACTAAGGGAGGCCAAACAAACTTCATGCAAAACCAGACAAACATGGCAAACATAATTGTTTGCCCAATTAGCGTAAGGTTTATATTCATAACTTAATACCCTTGTTCATTGAAAAGAATACGATTTATCCTGCGACCGCAAACAAGATATACATTGATATACCAACTGCAATCATCGGTACCGCGTCAACAAGTCCCATTACGATAAACATTTGAGTTCTTAGCATTGGAATTAATTCCGGCTGACGTGCAGCACCCTCGATAAATCTTGCTCCAAGGATACCAATACCAACAGCGGCGCCAAGTGCACCCAGACCCATCAAAATAGATCCTGCTAAAAATAATATACTTTGTTCCATTTTTTGCTCCTACTTATTAAAACTATTTAAAAAATTAATGCTCTTTTTGGTGTGCCATATCCATATATACAATTACTAGCGTCATAAAGATAAACGCCTGAAGTAATACAATTAAGATATGAAAAATAGCCCACGGTAAAGACAGGCTCCACTGAATCCAGAATGGCAACAGTGCAATTAGAATAAAGATCATTTCGCCTGCATACATGTTTCCAAATAAACGCAATGCAAGTGAAACTGGCTTTGCCAGTAAGTTCACTCCTTCTAAAAATAAGTTAGCAGGCAACATCCACTTTCCGAAAGGATGAAGCGTTAATTCGCCCACAAATCCGCCCAATCCTTTCTCTTTGACACTGTAATAAAGGATTAAAATAAATATACCAATCGACATACCAAATGTAGCATTTGGATCTGTCGTTGGAACGACTTTCAAAAAATCAACTCCCATTGCATGGAATAGTGAAGGCAGCCAGTCCACAGGAACTAAGTCCATTGTATTCATTAAAACAATCCATATAAATGTTGTTAGCGCAAGGGGCGCAACCATTGGATTTTTTCCACTAAATGAACCACGAACGTTTTCATCAATAAAGTCAACGATACTTTCTACAAAATTTTGAAACCCACTTGGTGCATCTATAGAAGCTTTCTTTGCAGCCCTAGCAAAAAAGAATAAAAAAAGCGCGCCTAAAACAAAAGAAAAGCCAAGAGTATCAACGTGGAAAGCCATGAATCCCATCTCTTTAGCTTCTGCAGCACTATGGGCGAATCCCCAATGACCATCAGGAAACTTTCCGTAAGTTAAATTTTGAAGATGGTGCTTAATATAAGCGCCAGATGTTAATTCACCACTTGCCATTATTTTTGCCTTAACCTATCTAATATAAAACCTACCTGACCCACCACCATACTCAAACAAAGTGCGGCAGGGTCAAGATTTAAAAAACCAAGTCCAATCAATGCTAATAGGATTAGAGAAAGTGTTCTAACAACACTACTATTAATTGCCATCCTAAAGCTTTTTTGCGCATCAGCATCTACTAATGCTTCTTGTTTATTTGTATACCAATTGAAAATTAAAGTATTGCTTAAACTGACTGCGGCCCCATACAAAGCTGCAAAAGCAAAACCATTAATGGTATAAAAAATAACAACTAAAGCGAGGAGAAAGTATTGAATAAGTGAGCTTACTGATTTCACTTGCTTCTAACCACCCTGACTGTGCACAAACGCAACATTATACAATTTAATGTTTAATAGTCAAGCACTCCAAATGGAAAAAATCTAGCGTCAGGTTAAAAAAAAATTCAACTTGGCAAACTGTGTATTTGAATAATAAGAATGAACTCAAGAGCCAGAGTCAATCATTTCTTCTGCAGCTATTCTGGTTTTGTTACTTATTTTAATTCCACCCAGTATGCGTGCAACTTCATCAGCTCTTTCTTCCCTACTAAGACTTGTAACAGTAGTGTATGTCAAACCGTCCTTTTGAGTTTTTTCAACTTTCATATGATTTTCACCTTGAGCTGCAACCTGGGCTAAATGAGTTACACATAGGATTTGATATTTTTTTGAGAGTTTTTTTAACATTTGACCAACAATTTCAGAAACAGAGCCACTAATTCCAACATCTACCTCATCAAAAACTACGCATGGTATCAGCACCGTATTTGTGCCTGAAACTGAGAGTGCCAATGAGATTCTAGATAGTTCGCCTCCTGAAGCAACTTTATTAAGTGGCTTAAAGTTTTGTCCTGCATTAGTTTTGACTTGAATAATTACCTCCTCAACACCATTAAGCTTAACTTCTGAAGCTGCTGGTCCAACTTTAAAGATAATTTCACTTCCTGGCATTCCAAGATCTTGCATAAGAAGAGTGACCTCTTTAGAAAGTAGTTTACTGCCCTTTTTTCTCTCCTGTGTAAGTGTTTTCGACTTGGCAAAATATTCTTTTTCAAAAACCTCTTTATCTTGATGCATCTTGTCTAACACTTCGCTAGAAGAGACCAAATCACTAACCTTATCTTCGAGTAATTTCTGAACATCAACTAACTCTGTAATTTGACAATTATGCTTTCTTCCCAGACCATGGAGTAGCGTAATTCTTTCACTTAACTGTGTTAAATTATCCTCCTGATTACTAATTTTACTCAGATAGTCCGTCAAGTCATAAATGCCCTCTTGGACCTGCACTTGAGCGCTCGCGATTAGCCCTCTTATTCCGTTGAGACGAGAATCAAGCTCTTTTGATTGCTCGAGCTCACTCTCGCTCTCAATAAGAATATTATTAACGCCATGATCTTCATTTAATGAATTTAAAATCTTTGACATTTTTTCTACCAGCTGGCTTGAATTAACAGACGCTTTGTAATCATCTTCAATATTATTTAACTCTTCCACGGTAATCTGAGCTTGCTTAAGTTCTTCAAGTTGATGTCCTAATAAATCTTTTTGCGACGCAAGAACTGAGCTTTCAGCACTTAATGCTTCTATTTTATTTTGTACCTCATGGTAATTTCTATAAGCAGCATTTACTTCATCACATAAGCCTTGAGACTCTGAAAAATCATCCAGTAAAATTCGATGATGGCTAGTTCGCAATAAAAGTTGATGCTCATTTTGTCCATGCATATCGATTAAATGGCTTCCTATGTCACTTAGGACTGACAAGGGTACTTTTCTACCATTAACGTATGAATGAGACTTTCCATCTGATGCAATTACCCTTCTTAAAATACATTCATCATCACTTTCTAAATCTAGACTCTCAAGATAGGTCTTCAGCTTTATGTTTGAAAGTATATTAAAAGAAGCTGTAATTTCTGCCTTAGCCATACCATTTCTAACTAAAGACGCATCAGAACGACCACCAGAAACTATTTTTAATGCTTGAACAAGTATTGACTTTCCAGCCCCTGTTTCACCCGTGATAACTGTCATGCCAAAATTAAATTCTATATTTAACTCTTCAACAACAACAAAATTTTTAATATTCAGGTGCTCAAGCATGCTTTAGTTTGTTAGACCTTTTGACCCCAGTGAAGTTTTGAACGAATAATCTCAAAATAATCATAGCCCTTAGGATGAATAAGGTGGACAAAATTATTATGTCTTTTAATTCTCAAAGAAACCCCCTCAGATGCAGATAAAGAAGACTGCGCATCAAAACTTATTGTCGCTCTTTCATCACAATCCAAAAGATTAATCAATACTTCGCTTTCTCCATGAAGTATGAAGGGCCTATGACTCATTGTGTGCGGGCTAATTGAAACAAGACAAATTGCATTTGTACTGGGATGCATAATTGGCCCGCCACTTGATAGTGCATAAGCAGTTGATCCCGTTGGAGTAGTTATGATAATTCCATCAGCTCTTTGGTTATTGACAAAGTCATCATCAACATATAACTCAAACTCAATCATTCTTGGTGTTGCATTTCGATGAACAACTACCTCATTAAACGCAAGATGGTTTGACAAGACCTTGCCATTTTTCTCAACTTGGCAACTAAGAAGTGTCCTTTGTTCTTTAATGAACTCACCATTGATAATTTCACTTACCACTGTATCCATGGAATCAACTGAGACATCAGCTAGAAAGCCTAATCGCCCCAAATTCACCCCAAGAATAGGAATATTAAAATTAACATAGGTTCTGGCAGTATTAAGAATAGTGCCGTCCCCACCAACAACTATAATTAAATCAGCATCACTTGCAAACTTTTTTTGATCCTGTAAAAAATTAACTCCAAGACCCTTAAGAAGGACTCCAAGCTCCAAAGCAGTTTTTTGACTGGTAAAATCATTTGGTTTAGAGATAACGCCGACAGAATTAAACATAGGCCTTGAAATATTTTAAAGAGTGACTAAATAACACATTAAATATACATTAGTTTGATAAGACAATGACAAAAAAGAAAGAACAAAAAACTCAAAAAACCCCTTCTAAGAAAGTAAATGAAGAGCTATCAGATGGCTCTAATATTGAGGACTTAGCATCTCAACTTGAGGAAGCACAACAATCAGCTAAGGATAATTGGGATAAGCTTTTACGCTCCCAAGCTGAAATGGAAAACCTAAAAAGAAGAACCTCAAAAGACTTAGAGAATGCCCACAAATTTGCTCTTGATGGCTTTGTTAAAGCGCTTCTTGAGGTCAGTGATTCACTTTCAATGGGCCTTAAGTCGGCAAAAGACGAAAAAGCCACCTTAGAGAACACAGTTGAAGGACTTGAGCTTACAAACAAAGTCTTTGGCTCTACACTTGAAAAATTTGGAGTAGAAACAGTCAGCCCAGTTGGTGAAAAATTTGATCCAGAGCTCCATGAAGCTGTAACAATGGTTCCGATGCCTGAAAAAAAATCTAACACTGTTTTAGAGGTTATTCAAACTGGATTTACTCTTAATGGCCGACTTGTTCGACCTGCACTAGTAATAGTTGTCCAGTAATAATTGAGTTCAAAAAATTTTGAAGATTCACCCTTACTGAACGAATTAAGTAAATTAATAATCCAAAATGGTCAAACTGATTGGACTTACGAGCAGTGGACTGAAGTCTGTCATGCGAATGGATGGATAGAAATTAATAATCAGTCTGATAGCTGGGTTGAAAGCATCCAAGATTCCTCTAAACGAGACTTAATAATTGCCTACAATAAACTCAATCAAGACCTCAAGTGGAATACTAAAAAGAAAGAGAAAACGCTCTTTAGAAAGGGTGATTTTGTAATCTCATATGAGAAGGACCTAGCCAATTGGTGGGAATATCAGACATTACTTGATATAAATAAACCCATTTAAAGTCTAATTTATGATCAATTTTCTATTAAAAAGCTATTTTTTATTCAAAAATAGGCCTTAAAAGGTATTTTTTTATTAAAAAATAGCATTTTTTTTGTATTTATTGTCTTTTTTTTTGAAAAAATAACATATAAATTAAAAATTTCAATGAAAAATTCAGTTTTATTGGTTTATTATTAGCAAAATAATAATAAAACGTTAGCTTGACACGCTAGGTTTAATACACTATATTTCTTCATACTCAAGTCGGCAGGCAGTGAGACAAAAAGGTGTGTGCCATAAAGGTTTATAAACTATGACTTATGAGACGACCTTATGGGCTACTTGAGAAACAACAATCTAAATCAATCAACCATTCTTTTTGACAAAGATAGCACGGCTTATAAGGTCTCTGGTGAGAGTGGGCCATACTTAATTTTTGTTCATGGGGTCGGAATGTCAGGTGAAATTTGGAAACCTCAAGTACAGCATTTTTTTTCAAACTACAGAGTTATTACATATGACTTTCTTGGGCATGGACAGAGTCAAACTCCAAAAAAGCCTCCCACTTTAGAGGATTATATTGAACAACTAAATTCACTTGTGAAAACAATAAATATAACTAGTTTTAGTCTAGTTGGTCACTCAATGGGTGCACTAATAAGTGTCGCCTTCAGCCTAAAGTATCCTGAGAAAGTTACCGCATTATTACCTTTAAACATGGTTTATAAGAGAGGTAATTGTGCCAAAAATGATGTAATTAATCGCGCAAATTTAATTTTAAAAACAGGGGAAATAAACAACATAGACCAAACATTAGATAGATGGTTTAAAAACAAAACTAAACATCATCAAATGCAACGAATAAAGAAAGTGCGTCAACTTTTGTCTGATACGAATCCTCAGAGTTATGGGTATGCATATAAATTATTTGCTGAATCTGACCGTCATTTTGAAAATAAACTTTCAGAACTTAAAATGCCTGTTCTATACTTAACAGGAAGCGACGATCCAAACTCAACCCCGGAAATGTCAAATGAAATGGCCAATGAATCTCCGCAAGGTAGCTTTATCAGCATTGACAAAGAAGCACATATGATGGCATATATTGCTTCAGAAAAAATAAATCCAGTAATAGAAAAATTTTTAAAAAAGAATGAATAAAAAAGACAAAACCAGAGGGCTAAGACAAGCGTTAGGATCTTTTCCCACAGGAGTAACTATTGTAACCTGCCTCGGCTCAAATAATAAACCACTGGGCTTTACTGCCAATTCTTTTACATCTGTTTCTCTAGACCCTCAACTAATCTCTATATGTATCGATAAAGGCTCATTTAATATTGATTCCTTCTCAATAGTAAGGCACTTTGCAGTAAGCGTTCTTTCAGAAGATCAACAGGCTATCTCTACAACATTTGCCACACCAAATGAAGATCGATTTAAGAATATTGAGTGGGATTCAAAAAATACTGGAAGTCCAGTTATAAAAGGATCTGTTGCGTGGTTTGATTGTAATACTGAACAAGTTATCAACGCCGGAGACCACCTAATTCTAATTGGCAAAGTAGTTGCTTTTGATAGCAACCCAAAAACACCACTCATGTATCTTAGGGGTAATTATGTAAATCTCGGACTTGAACAGAAAATGCGGCTAGCGATGGAAAATGAAAATACAGTAATAGTTGTTGGCGCATTAATTGAGTGTCAAAAAAAAGTCCTATTAATCAAAGATAAAATAAGCGGTAAACTTTATTTTCCTTCTGCCTCCAGACTTGGGCATATTGATGATGAACAAAGCCTTCTTGGGGTATTAAGTAAACTAGGCATTTCAATTAACGAACACTATCTTTTTTCAGTCTTTGAAAAGCCTGTTGATAAAACAAGCTTCATTTATTATCGTGCTGAAGTCAAAGAGGGGTTAATCGAATCTCAAAATGACTTTTATGGTTTTGATGACATTCCGTTTGACCAGCTTAATGATGAAACGAGTAGAATAATGCTCAAACGTTATATTAAAGAAAGAGAGCTGAATGCTTTTGGTATTTTTGTTGGAAAAGAAAGTGAAGGCAAGATAGAAGCAATCAGCACGACTAATTAACATTTATAGGAATTTTTGAAATGGATTTTTCTTTATTTGCTCATATGGAAAGAATAGACGAAGAGCAGTCTCAAAAAAGACTCTATGAAGAGTTTATAGAACTTTGTCAAATAGCCGATAGATCAGGCTTTAAAACAATATGGAATGGAGAGCATCATGGCATGAACTTTACGATTGCTCCTAATCCATTCGTCAATCTTGTTGATTTAGCTAACAAAACTGAAAATGTTAGGCTTGGCACTGGAACTATTGTTGCGCCTTTTTGGCATCCTATAAAACTTGCTGAAGAGGCAGCAATGACTGACATTATTTCTGATGGAAGACTTGAACTAGGTATAGCAAGAGGCGCATATTCTTTTGAATATGACCGACTGGCTGATGGAATTGATCCATTTTCTGCTGGTAATGCCTTAAGAGAAATTGTTCCAGCTATTAAGGCACTTTGGAGAGGTGACTATGTCGGCGATGGTGAACATTGGTCATTTCCAAAAACTACTAGCTCACCCAAGCCCCAACAAACGCCACATCCACCAATTTGGATTGCGGCCAGGGACCAAAACTCGCATGATTTTGCCTTAAAAGAAGGGTGCAATGTTCAAGTTACACCTCTATGGCTTGGCGATGAAGAGGTCATTTCACTGATGGAAAAATTTAACATAGCGTGTAAGACTCATGAAGAAACTAAACGACCGAAAATAATGGTTTTACGTCATACATTTGTTGCAGAAACTGAAGAAGAAATTTCTCAAGGTGCTAAAGATATCTCACGTTTTTATTGTTATTTTGGCGCTTGGTTTAAAAATGAAAGGCCTATTGAGCAAGGTTTAATTGAGAGGCTTACCGAAGAAGAAATGGCAAAACTTGAAATGTATTCTCCAGAAAATATGCGGAAAAATAGTATTATAGGTTCGCCAGAAGAGGTAATTAATCGCATCAAGCTTTGTGAAAATCTTGGTTATGATGAATACAGTTATTGGATTGATAGCAGCATGGACTTTGAAACAAAAAAGAAATCACTTCAGCTTTTTATTGACAAAGTTATGCCTGCATTTAACTAAATAGGATATGTGATGAAGCATTTCAAACACTACATTAATGGCAAATTCGATGATGGGTCACAACAATTTGATACATTGAACCCAGCAAATGGCAAGCCTTGGGCTTCTTTTCCTGCTGCTACAGAACAAGATTCAAATTTTGCAATTGAATCTGCACACTCGGCTCTCTATGATGGACCGTGGTCAAAATTAACCCCAACACAAAGAGGCAAGCTCATACATAAACTTGGAGATTTGATTGCTAAGCATGCTTCAGAACTGGGTGATCTTGAAACTCAAGATAGTGGTAAGCTTGCAGTTGAAACTCGAGCTCAATCAAGCTATGTAGCAGATTATTATTATTATTATGCGGGGTTGGCAGACAAAATCCAAGGTGAGGTTCTTCCAATCGATAAGCCTGATATGCAAGTATTCACAACACGTGAACCAATAGGTGTAGTTGTTGCGATTGTGCCATGGAATGCCCAACTTTTTCTTTCAGCTACTAAAATAGCGCCTGCCTTAGCTGCAGGCAATACTGTTGTAGTAAAAGCCTCTGAACAAGCACCTGCAGCACTATTTAAATTTGCGGAGCTAGTAGACAAAAGTGGATTTCCTCCAGGAGTAATTAATGTGATTACTGGGTTTCCTGAACCGTGTGGAAGAGTTTTAACCACACATCCAAAGGTTGCAAGAATTGCGTTTACTGGTGGAACAGAAGTGGCTCGACATATTGTAAGGAATAGTGCTGAAAATTTTGCTCATGTTAGTCTTGAGCTTGGGGGTAAGTCACCAATGATCATATTCGATGACTGCAATATTGAAGGTGCTGTTAATGGCATTATTGCGGGTAATTTTGGAGCTTCAGGTCAAAGCTGTGTTGCTGGATCACGAGTTTTCATTCATAGGTCGATTCATTCAAAAATAATTAAATTAGTTACAGAGCGAGCAAAAAAAATCGTTGTAGGTGACCCATTGGACAATAAAACTCAGGTTGGTCCACTTGCTACCGAGCATCAAGTTGAAAGGGCCTGCAAGGTTGTCCAGAATTCAATTAAGCAGGGAGCTAAATTGGTTTTTGGTGGAAAAATACCGAGCCAGCATAAAGAGGGATGGTATTTTGAGCCCACTCTTCTAGACTGTTCAAATCAAGAATTTGATTGTGTCAAGACAGAGCTTTTTGCTCCTGTTATTAGTGTCATTGCTTTTGATACTGAAGAGGAGGCTGTAGCTATGGCTAATGACTCAGACTATGGGCTTGGGTCTGGAGTTTTTACTGAAAATCTAGCTAGAGCTCACCGTGTTAGCTCAAAAATTCATTCAGGAATTGTTTGGATCAATACTTATCGAGCAATTTCACCTATATCACCTTTTGGTGGTTTTAAATTAAGCGGTGGAAGTCGTGAAGCTGGAATTGATGCGATGCATGAATATACCCGAACTAAAACAACGTGGATAAATACCTCTTCAGAACCTATGAGTAATCCCTTTATAATGAGGTAGAAAAATTTAAAAAAATAGCGCAAGCGGAGAAATGAATGGATAAAAAATTATTTGAATTAGGCTTATCAAAAAGAAAGGCAACACTAGGTAAAGACTATGTAGAAAAAAACCTAGATGCTGCTGATGACTTTAATGAGGACTTTCAAAAACAAATGACTGAATGGTGCTGGGGCTTTGGCTGGGGGGACAATACTATTGACGAAAAAACAAGGTCGATGATGAATCTTACTATGCTTGCTGCACTTGGAAAAATGGATGAGTGGGAAATACATCTAAAAGGTGCACTAACTAACGGTGTAAGTAAAAATGAAATCAAATCAATACTTCATGTGATTGCCATATACTGTGGAGTGCCTCAAGGTGTAGAGTGTTTTAAGGTTGCAAGAGGAGTTTTAGAGAAGGCAGGTGAAATCTAACTTTAGTGTTAAGTTTTAGTTAACTTTTTTGATGAAGTTATAGCGACACCAAAAGAGATTAGAATAACTCCAGCTATTGAAATTATACTTATAGTTTCTTCAAACAAAAACCAAGCCTGAATTACTACTAACGGTGCAACTAAATAAAAATAACTACCCACACTTGCAGCTGCCCCTTGCTTGATCATTGTCATTAATAATAAAATTGCTCCAACAGAAAGAGCTATCACTTGCCAAGCCAAAGTAATTATAAAAGGCCCCGTCCAACTTACCTCTCCAGTTTCAAACAATAGTACAATAAAAGCACAAAGCACTAGTGCACTAAAATACTGAATCCATGTCCCACTTATTAAGTCCATTTCACTGCAAAAACGTTTCTGATAAATTGCTCCGACTGAAATCCCAAATAACGATGCAATGACCGCAAATACAGCCCAAATTGGGAATCCATCAAAAGCCAATTCGCTCGTCAAATCAAGCCTTTCAAACAATACTAAATACAAGCCCAATAAACCTATTATCAAGCCCAACCACTGCCTTTTTGAAACGTGTTCTTTTAAAATAATACCTGCCATGAGCGCCATACCAAGTGGCTGTAAACCAATAATCATAGCACTGAGCCCGGCCGGCATTCCCCATTTAATAGCTTGAAAGACCCCTCCAAGGTAGACGCCATGAATTAACGCTCCTGCCACCATCAAATGAAAAACCTTTTTTTTAGATTTAGGCCAAATGCTTTTTTTAAACCTTATAACAATGAGCAAAAATAAGAGTGTAAATATAAAACGATATAGCAACAGGGTAAAAGGTTCGGCGTATGGCAATCCAAATTTAGCTGCCAGAAATCCAGTACTCCAAATCCACACAAAAATCCATGGAATAACTTTAGGACTTAACTTTAGAATACTCATTATGTCTTTGAATTTTTCATCTCTTTTTTGTCGCTATATTTTTAATTAGTTTTATAGTTTTTTTTGAGGTAATTTTATACTGAAAAATCCTTACTACAAACAAACCCATCTTAAGAGAAAGCATGATTAGACTATAATTAACACTAATAATTTAAATTTGAATTTTATGAAAAAAATTTGTTTCATTTTTCTTTTATTATTTCTAAATATTGTTTCTCAAACATCAGCAGAAACAGATACGGTTTTAAGTGATAAAAGCCAAGCGAGTGATGTAAATTCATCATCATTAATTCTTGAAAGTAATAGCTCGTCGGAGTTAGATCGACCGGTTCCAGTCAACGAAGCTTTCGTGTTAAGTGCTAACTTAAACGGACCAAACTCACTTTCAGTGAGATGGAATATTAAAAAAAACTACTATCTTTATAAAGACAAAATCTCTTTTGCAATTGAAGACGCAACCATTAAAAACGCTGTGTACCCAAAAGCTACTACTAAAAATGATGAGTTTTTTGGAGAAGTCGATGTTTATAACTCTCCCCTTGAGATTCAAATTGAACTTGAAGATGAACTCAACTCTTATGTCATATTAACAGTTGAACATCAAGGATGTTGGGAGGGCGGGGTATGCTATCCACCTCAAGTTGATAGACTCAAAGTTAGCTCCAATGGTGAAGAAAGAATTTCACTCTCCAGCGAAGAAACAGAAACAGATTCGGAAAAAATCACCTCTGAAAAATTTCAACAAGGGGGCGTTGCTCTATTTATTGCAGCCTTTCTAGCAGGACTCGCTTTGTCTTGGACCCCCTGCGTATATCCAATGGTTCCAATTTTGTCTGGAATTATTATTGGACAAAAAGAGGCTCCTAGCAATCTTAATGCGATCTTAATGTCAGTCACATTTGTTTTCTCAATGTCTCTAGCTTATGCTTTAATCGGAGCCTCTGCAGGCTACTTTGGTGCCGGAATAAACATTCAAGCAATAATGCAAACTCCCTGGGTCTTATTTATTTTTAGCTTAATTTTTATTACTCTAGCGCTCTCAATGTTTGGCCTTTATGACATCCAACTGCCGTCAAAAATTCAAACCAAGCTCACAAACCTAAGTAATGCTCAATCTGGTGGAAGCTTTGTTGGTGTTAGTATAATGGGTTTTCTTTCTGCTTTAATTGTAGGGCCGTGTGTTACGCCATTTCTTGCAACAGCATTAAGCTATGTTATTGCTGGCGGGAGTGCCGCTAAGGGTGGTGCAAGTCTTTTTGCCATGGGCATTGGGATGGGTGTACCACTAATAATAATTTGTGGCTGGGGTGTTAATGCACTCCCCAAAGCAGGGCAATGGATGGAAAACGTCAAACGCGTCTTTGGGTTTTCAATGATAGCTGTTGCCTTGTACCTTTTAGATCGAATTTTATATCCTCTTTTATCGCTAACCCTTTGGGCTTTATTATTTTCAGTAGCACCAATCATGCTTGGTATTTTCAAAAACTTAAACAAGTCAATTACTCCTCTTACCATCATCTTCAAACTCTTTTCTTTAGCCCTTCTAACTTATGGATTGATGTTATGGGTTCTTGTTGCAAAAGGAAGCGGAGATATTCAGCAACCGCTAGATTCAATTTTATATGGAGACAAGATTGATGCTTCTAATAGCGTTAAATTTCAAATAATTGATGATGAAAAGCGTCTTGATAATTTAATTTCAAGCACTGATGATGTTGACAAAATGCTTATTATTAAACTCTATGCTGAGTGGTGTATAGCTTGTAATAAGATGGAAAGAGTAGTTTTTACCGACACTCTTGTTAATAAATCACTTAAAGGCTCCCTCACTTACACAATCGACGTTACTAAGAATAACGCCTTTAGCCAGTTAATATTATCAAGATTCTCTCTTGTTGGCCCGCCTGCAATTTTATTTTTCAAGAATGGCAAAGAACTGAGAACTCAAAGAATTATAGGTGAAGTGAATGCAACTGAGCTAACAAAACATATAAATGCCATAAATTTGTTGCAGCCTACTTCCCTCTAAATGTTTCTAAATGTAGCTATTATTTGCTATATAGATGTTAAAATACACAATCTTATCAGTTAATAAAGAGTCAAATCCTAAGGCTTATCTTTAATATTTTTAAGCCAAAACATGTACTTATGTCGTTTTTAGATCGTGAACTAATCTCATACATTTAAGTTTTAAATAAAAGTCAATAAAATTATAGGAGTGTCAATGGATATTCGGAAAGTTAAAAAGTTAATGGAGCTTCTGGAGGAGTCTGGAATGTCAGAAATTGAGATTAAAGAGGGCGAAGAGTCTGTAAAAATCTCAAGATATGGTAACTCTCCAGCTCAAGCCCAACAACCAGTTCAATCTTTTGTTCAGCAGCAAGCTCAAGTAAGTCCTGCCCCCTCTCCACAAATAGCAAGCTCTGCAGAACAGCCTCAAGACAGTAGTCAATCTGTAACGTCGCCAATGGTTGGAACGTTTTATTCTGCGCCATCTCCAACAGCAAAAGCATTTGTATCAATTGGACAAAAAATAAATCAAGGTGACACAGTGGGAATTATCGAGGCAATGAAAATAATGAATCAAATAGAGTCTGATCAGTCTGGCACAGTGGTTGAAATTCTTGTTAAAGATGGCGAAGCTGTTGAGTTTGGACAACCACTTATAATTGTAGAATGAGCTCAATTAAAAAAGTTTTAATCGCTAATCGTGGTGAAATTGCTTTACGCATTTTAAGAGCCTGCAAAGAGCTTGGCATACAAACAGTTGCCGTTTATTCTACTGCAGACAAAGACTTGAAGCATGTTAGGCTTGCTGATGAGGCTGTATGTATTGGTCCTCACCCATCAATCAAAAGCTACTTAAATATTCCGGCAATTATTAGTGCTGCTGAGTTAACACACTCTGATGCTATACATCCAGGCTATGGTTTTCTTTCAGAGAATGCTGATTTTGCAGATCAGGTTGAACAAAGTGGCTTTATATTTATTGGCCCAAGAGCTGAAAACATAAGAGTTATGGGTGACAAAGTTGCCGCTATTGAAGCGATGAAGAGCTCAGGCGTTCCTTGTGTTCCTGGATCTGACGGTGCACTCGATGATAATGAAAAAAGAAGTATTAAAATTGCAAAAGAAATTGGCCTTCCAATAATTATTAAGGCTTCGGGCGGTGGCGGTGGTAGAGGCATGAGAGTTGTGGATGAAGAAAAAGACTTGACTGACTCTATTCAACTAACAAAGTCGGAGGCATTAAGTTTTTTTGGAAATGGCGAAGTCTATATGGAAAAATTTCTAACAACTCCTCGCCATGTTGAAATACAAGTTCTTGCGGACCAACATGGTAATGCCATTCATCTTGGTGAGAGAGATTGCTCTATGCAAAGAAGACATCAAAAAGTTGTTGAAGAAGCTCCAGCCCCAGGAATATCAGCAGAACTAAGAAATGAGATTGGTAATATTTGCGCCGAGGCATGTAAAAAAATTAATTATCGTGGCGCTGGAACCTTTGAGTTTCTTTTTGATAATGATGAGTTTTACTTTATTGAAATGAATACAAGAGTTCAAGTCGAGCACCCAGTAACTGAAATGATTACTGGTATTGACATTGTTCGCGAACAAATTTTAATCGCTGGTGGCGATAAATTATCTTTTAAACAGAGTGACGTAAACATTCAAGGACATGCAATTGAATGCAGAATCAATGCAGAAGATCCAGAAAGCTTTATGCCTTCACCAGGGAAAATTACGCAGTATCATGCTGCGGGTGGTCTCGGTGTTAGAATAGACTCTCACATCTACAACGGATATAATGTACCACCCCACTATGATTCAATGATTGGAAAAGTGATTACATATGGCGATAATAGAAACAACGCTATTATCAAGATGCAAAATGCGCTTGATGAGATGGTGATCGATGGCATCAAAACCAATATTCCTCTTCAAAGAAAAATTATGATTGACAAGGTATTTCAAAAAGGTGGGATGAATATACACTATCTTGAAAAGATGCTTGGAGATGAAGAATGAAAATCAAAGCTGGGATAATTGGCGGTTCAGGCTACACTGGTATTGAGCTTTTACGAATCATGCGCCTCCACCCCAATGCAGAAGTGCATGCAATTTCGTCAAGAGCGCTTGAAGGTAGAAAAGTCTCAGAGGTTTTTCCTAATATGCACGGGATAACTGAACTCAGTTATTCACTTCCTGATGACAAAGCCCTATTTGAATGTGACATTGTATTTTTTGCAACACCGCACGGCGTTGCAATGAATAATGCTAAGCTTTTTTTGGATAAAAATATCAAGGTTGTTGATCTTGGGGCTGACTTCAGGATTAGCAATGCAAGCATCTGGTCTGACTGGTACAAGATGGAACATACCCAAGAATCTCTTCTTAAAGAGGCAGTCTATGGTCAACCAGAAATTAAAAGAGATGTAATTAAAGAGGCTCGTCTCGTTGCAAATCCAGGCTGCTATCCAACAGCAGTTCTTTTAGCGTTAAAACCGCTCCTTCAAAATAACCTAATAGATACATCAAATATAATTGCAGACTGTAAATCGGGTACAAGCGGTGCAGGCCGTATTGCAAACCAAGCCACCCTTTTTTGTGAAATTACTGAAAGCTTTAAGCCCTATGGGGTCAGTGGGCATAGACATTTTCCTGAAATCAAACAAGAAATAGAATCTATTTCTAAATCACCAGTTGGACTTACATTTACCCCTCATTTACTTCCAATGAGTCGTGGTATTGAAGCTACAATTTATGTTGACTTAATTGACTCAGAAGCCGATATATTGGCATGCTTCGAAAATGCCTATGAAAACGAAGAGTTTGTTAAAATATTGCCTGAAGGTGTCTACCCTGAAACTCGTTCAGTTAGGTCTTCGAACTACTGTCAGATTTCAGTTCAGTATGTTGAGCATAGCAACAAACTTGTAATTATGTCTGTCATCGATAACCTAGGCAAGGGTGCGGCCGGACAAGCAATTCAAAATATGAATTTAATGTTTGGCCTCAAAGAGCAGGATGGCCTTTCTCAAATTGGTTTACTGCCTTAATGATGAAATTTATAATATGAAATACTTTGAAATACGAACATGAGCGCTGCTGAAATTCAAGATGAAGCTGATATAATTTTCAGTGACAGTGCGGCAAGCAGGGTTAAGCAGCTTATCAAAGAAGAAAAAAATCCTGCGTTAAGACTGCGCGTCTATATTACAGGTGGTGGTTGCTCTGGCTTCTCTTATGGCTTTAGTTTTGATGAAAACCTAAAAGAAGGGGATAGTGGCGTTAATAAACAAGGCGTTGAGCTGGTGATTGATCCTATGAGTTATCAATATCTTATGGGCTCAACGGTAGATTACTTGGAAGATCTCCAAGGAGCAAGATTTATTGTAAGCAACCCAAATGCCAAAACCACTTGTGGTTGCGGCTCCTCTTTTTCAATTTAATAATACTTAACATAATAATATGACTGAATATATACCAGGCCTAGCAGGCGTTCCAGCAACTAAATCTGCCATTTCTTCAATCGACGGTGAGAAAGGAATACTTGCCTACAGGGGATACTCAATACAAGACCTTGTAGAACATTCCTCGTTTGAAGAAACTGCCCTTTTGTTAATGAATGGCGAGCTTCCAACTGCAGACGAACTGACACACTTTAAAAATACACTAAAAAAACGTAATGAAGTAAAACGTAAAATTCGTCATTTACTTTGGTCGCTTCCTTCGAAGGGGCACTCTATGGACGTGCTTCAAACTGCCATTGCATCCATGGCTACTTTCTACCCTGATGCAGGAGCCTCTGAACCAGATTCATCTTTCACTCAAAATGCACTTATTAAAATAATTTCAAATATGAGTACTTTAGTTGCAATGTGGACTCGTATTAGCAGGGGATATGATCCAATTCCCCCAAGCAAGACAATGGGGTATGCGGAAAACTTTATGTACATGTGCTTTGGTGAGGAGTCTGATCCAGATATTATCAGCCTTTTAGATGCATCCCTGATTCTGCATGCTGAACATACTATCAATGCCTCAACTTTTTCTACAATGGTAACAGCGTCATCACTTGCCAACCCATTTGCATCAATTGCTGCAGGAGTCGGAACACTAGCGGGCCCTTTACATGGAAATGCAAATGAAAATGTGCTTATTATGCTCGATGAAATTGGCTCCCCATCAAATGCTCGCAAATGGATTGAAAATAGACTCAATAACAAACAAGTCATCTGGGGAATGGGTCATCGCGAATACAAAACTAAAGACCCCAGGGCAACAATTCTTGAAAAAATGATTAAGTCCTATATTAAAAATAATGGCCTCACTTTATCTAACCGCTTTGAAACAGCGCTCGAGGTTGAGAGCGTCTGTAACGAACTTTTATCTCAAAAAGGAGTTTATCCTAACGTAGATTTTTACTCAGGAATACTTTACTCGGAGATATTTAACTTTACAAAGGAACACTTTACCTCTATTTTTGCTATGGCTCGCTCAGCAGGATGGGTTGCGCACTGGCACGAACAAGTAAGTGATAATAGAATATTCAGACCAACACAGATTTATACTGGCGCTGACTTTAGGAATTATCTCGACTAATTGCAATGGAAAAGACCACCCACTTTGGCTATACAGAGGTAGATACTGAAAAAAAACAAGGTCTTGTAAAAGGAGTTTTTGACTCTGTAGCCAGTAAATATGACCTCATGAATGATGTGATGTCAATGGGAACGCATCGACTCTGGAAAAACTATACTATTTCTAGCAGTAATGTCAAAGAGGGCGATCATGTTCTTGATATTGCTGGAGGCACTGGAGATTTGGCAATTAAGTTTAGAAAAAAAGTTGGACCTTCTGGCAAAGTAATCCTTTCGGATATTAATGACTCTATGCTTCACGAGGGAAGAAAAAACCTTATCAATCATGGTGTCATTGATGTAGAGTTTGTTCAAGCCAATGCTGAATCTCTTCCTTTTGAAGATAATACTTTTGACTGCGTAAGTATTGCATTTGGACTAAGAAATGTTACTGATAAGGATGCTGCTCTAAAACAAATGTACCGTGTTTTAAAAAAAGGTGGTGTTCTATTAGTCCTAGAGTTTTCTAAGGTTGAAAATCAAATGTTAGAAAAAGCATACGATTTTTATTCATTTAATCTTATTCCTAAGTTTGGAGACTATTTTGCAAATGATGAAGACAGTTATCAGTATCTTGCAGAGTCAATTAGAAAACATCCAGACCAAGAAACACTTAAAACTATGGTTTTAGATGCTGGCTTTAAGTTTTGTGAATATCATAACCTAACTGGTGGGATCGTCGCACTTCATAAAGCAGTAAAGACCTAGATACAATGTTTCGTCTTGCTGTTGAAAAAGCGCTCAATCGTATAATCAATGTTAATAACATTGATTTAGCTCACATTGATAATAAGATCATCAACTTGCGTGTTGAGGACATTGACTTGAGTTTGTTTTTTTTATGCCTAAATTCTCGCATCTTTGTTATAAACAATACTCATAATAAAAAAACTGATGTCGAAATAAGAATGAATAAATCCTCATTTTTATCACTAATTAAAGGCGCTCCTTTAGAAGATTTAATCGAAAAAGAAGATATCGAAATAAACGGAAGTATTAAAACAGCACAACAACTTGCTGACCTGCTGGCAGCATCTTCAATTGACATAGAAGAACTGGTTTCAAAATATACTGGCGATATTATCGCGCATCAGATTGGTCTATCCATTAAGCAGATTAAAAATATATCATTAAAAAATAATGGTTCAATTATTGATAATTTAAAAGAAGAACTAACTACTATTTTATTAGCTCCTAGTCGATCAACAATTTTTAAAGACAGGACGCCATAAATGAAGAGCTTTTTTAGATTTTTAGGTATTGTAAGAACGCTTATTCGTTACAGGTTAGATCATTTAATACTGTCTACCTCTTTTCTTAAGAGCTTAAAACCTTTAATCTATTTAACACCTTGGCATTACTTTCCCAGTAAAAAGTTTTCAAGGGGCGAGCGGATTCGATTAGCACTTGAAGAACTGGGGCCTATTTTTATTAAGTTTGGACAAACTTTATCTACACGAAGAGATCTCTTGCCCGATGACATTGGCCTTGAACTCGCTAAACTTCAAGACAAGTGCCCTCCCTTTCCCGCTGAAGAATCAAAAGCAATTATTGAAACTGCCCTTGGTGGAGAAGTTTCAAAACTTTTTTCTTCCTTTGATGACGCGCCTCTTGCCTCAGCATCAATAGCACAGGTTCATACTGCTATAACTCAAACGGGTGAGGAGATTATTATAAAAGTTGTTCGTCCTGGAATTGAAAAACAAATTAAAAGAGATATTAGACTTTTATATACTTTAGCCAGCCTAGCTGAAAAAAATCAGGATGGAAAAAGGCTAAGACCAAAAGAGGCTGTTGCCGAGTTTGAGAGTATTATTTACAACGAGCTAAACATGATGGTTGAGGCAGCCAATGCTTCTCTTTTAGGTAAAAATTTCAGTAACTCTAATCTTTTGTATGTTCCAAAGGTTCACTGGGACCTCTGTCGTTCGAACATACTAGTTACTGAACGAATTTATGGAACCCCGGTAAACGACATAGAGGCATTAAAAAAACAAAACGTTGACTTTAAGTCTCTTGCAGAAGATGGCGTAATCATATTTTTTACTCAAGTATTCGACCATAATTTTTTCCATGCAGATATGCATCCTGGCAACATTTTTGTTGGTAAGAACAACCAATACACTGGTGTTGATTTTGGAATCATGGGCACGCTCACTGAGGCTGATCAGTATTATTTAGCTCAAAACTTTTTAGCTTTTTTCAATCAAGACTACAAAAAAGTATCTCAAGTTCACCTAGAGTCTGGATGGATACCTGAGGGAACTAATGTAATGGAATTTGAAAATGCTATAAGAAGCGTTTGTGAGCCAATTTTTGAAAAGCCTCTTAGTGAAATTTCTTTTGGTCAGGTTTTGTTAAGTCTATTAAAGGAAGCAAAGCGTTTTGATATGGAGGTTCAACCCCAGCTTCTTCTACTATATAAGACACTACTTAATATCGAGGGCTTAGGACGCTCGCTTTATCCAGACCTTGACCTTTGGGCAACAGCAAAACCCTATTTAGAAAAGCTTGCTAAAGAAAAGTTTAGCTTGAAAAACACTCTAAAAAAACTTTCTGATCAGATGCCTCAGTTAGTTTCAGAATTGCCTGAAATACCAATGCTGGTAATTAATGCTCTTAAAGAAATTGAAAGCGGCTCACTCAAAAGAGAAAGCTCAAAAAAGCAGACTGAAGCCATCTTATCTCAACTCAAGGAAAACGCCACTAAACAGCGGTCAGCAATTTTCGCTTTGGTTTTCTTGATAAGTGCAGGCATATTAGCCACTCAATCATCATGGATTTTGACCATTACCAGCTCAGCTCTTGGTATTATTTTTTGGCTAAAGTCACGATAGAGAAATTAAGTTATTGAAAAAAAATTTCAGGTAAAATATCTCTCCAGTCTATCTGGTCGCAAGATGGACAAATTGGTTGCACCGCTTGATGCGGTGTTTTTTCATTTAATGGAGAACTCAAAATGAGCATTACAGTAAACGCCTTAGAGCGTAAAGATCAGGGGAAAGGTGCGAGCCGCCGCTTGAGAAAAGAAGAGAAAGTTCCTAGCATTATCTACGGTGGCAAAGCAGCACCAACTATGATCGCGCTTAACATTCACGAAATCACTCACTTGTTGGAGGATGAAAACACATTTACATCTGTATTAGATTTGGTGGTGGGAAAAACAACAGAGTCAGTTGTTTTAAAAGATATTCAGCGTCATCCAGCAAAAAATGTTGTTACTCATATAGATTTTTTACGAGTAGATTCTAAGCAAACACTTGTTACAACTACACCACTTCACTTTATTGGCGTGGAAGAAAACGAGGCATTAAGATTAGGCAATATGCTTAATCAATTTGTAGTGTCTATTGAGATCTCCTGTCTACCTAAGGATCTACCTCACGGTATTGACGTAGATGTTACCAGCCTTGAAATTGGTGATCATCTTTCATTAACGGATCTAATCTTGCCTGAAGGTGTTGTTATTACATCACTTCAACATGAAGATATTGAAGCACATGACCAAACAGTATGTTCTGTTTCTGAACCTAAGATTATTGAAGAGGAAGAGGAAGAAATTATTGAGGGCGAAGAAGGTTCTGAAGAAGGCGGTGATGATCAGGCTGGTGACTCTGAAGACTCAAACGAAGATGGTGACGACGCAGAATAAAGTATCGTCAGTCTTGTTGATTCAACAAGCGTAAAATGAAGCGTTGTAATGATTAAACTAATTGTTGGACTGGGAAACCCCGGAAAAGATTATCAGGAACATCGTCACAACGCTGGCTTTTGGTTTGTTGAGTCTCTAGCATCTTCAAAAGGCTCTAAATTTACAAGTCAGTCCAAGTTTTTAGGTGAAACCTCGAGCATTGCCTTTGATTCAAATAAGGTCTTTCTGCTTAAGCCAAAAACCTTTATGAATAACTCTGGCGCATCTATTAAAAGCTTTCTAAGTTATTACAATATTTCTCCAGATGAGACTTTAGTTGTTCACGATGAGCTTGACTTGCCTATTGGTGCTGTCAAAATAAAGCTTGCTGGTGGTCATGGTGGTCATAACGGATTGAGAGATACAATAAAAGCGCTTAACTCAAAAGACTTTTACCGCCTTAGAATTGGGATTGCTCATCCTGGCTCTAAAGATGATGTGGTCGATTATGTGCTTGATGCCCCTAGTAAGTTAGAATTAAGCAGCATAGAGCAGGGAATGTCAAATGCAATGAACATTATTGAGATGCTAGTGAATGGAAATTTTGAAGATGCCATGAAGGCACTTCACACATACTAATGGAGAAAAATAATGGGCTTTAAGTGTGGCATTGTAGGATTGCCAAATGTTGGGAAGTCAACACTATTTAATGCCCTGACTAAGGCTGGCATAGATTCAGAAAACTATCCTTTTTGTACGATTGAACCCAATATTGGAATCGTTCCCGTAAATGACTCTCGATTACAAAATCTTGCAAGTATTGTGGGCCCAGAAAAAATCCTGCCAACAACTATGGAGTTTGTTGATATTGCTGGACTTGTTGAGGGCGCCTCGAAAGGTGAGGGTTTAGGAAATCAGTTTCTCTCAAATATTCGTGAAACAGATGCCATCCTGCACGTCGTAAGATGTTTTGAAAATGATGATATTATCCATGTTTCAGGCAAAGTCAGTCCGCTTGATGACATAGAAACAATTAATACAGAGCTTGCTTTAGCAGACCTTTTGAGTGCAGAAAAAGCCTTCCAAAAAGCCATAAAGAATACAAAAGCTGGTCAAAAGGAGGGTTTGCCTTTAAAAAACCTGTTAGAAAAAATTCTGCCAACACTCGAAGAAGGTTTAGCTGTTAGATCTCTTGATCTCAGTAAAGATGAAGACAAGATTTTAAAAGGACTTCAACTTCTCACGTCCAAGCCCGTCCTTTATGTTGCTAATGTCAACGAGGATGGATTTGAAAATAACCCTCACCTAACAGCTTTGACTAAATATGCTGCAGAAGAGAGAAGCCAGGTTGTTTCTGTTTGTGCAGATATTGAGGCTGAAATTGCAGAACTTGATGAAGAAGATAAGCAAGGTTTTTTAGATGAAATGGGGCAGACTGAGTCTGGACTTGATCGCCTAATCAAAGCCGGTTATCTGCTCCTTGGGCTGCATACATACTTTACTGCTGGACCTAAAGAAGTAAGGGCATGGACAATAAATATTGGAGATTCTGCGCCAGTAGCCGCAGGTAAAATACATGGGGACTTTGAAAAAGGATTTATTCGTGCTGAAACAATCTCTTACAATGATTTCATAGAAAACCAAGGCGAAAAAGGAGCTAAAGATGCTGGAAAGTTACGCTCTGAAGGAAAAGATTATGTTGTTAAAGATGGAGATGTTGTTCACTTCTTATTTAATGTTTAGCTGTCCTCACCAATGAAAAATACAAAATTACTTTTAATTCTTGATGGGTGGGGCTATTCAAGTAATTCTGAAAATAATGCAATTGCGCTTGCCAAGACGCCAAACTGGGATCTCTTTTTAAAAAAATATCCTAATACGCTTATTGGAACCTCTGGAGAAAGTGTTGGCCTCCCTAGTGGCCAAATGGGAAACTCTGAAGTGGGGCATCTAACAATTGGATCAGGAAGAATTATTGAACAAGACTTTACTAGAATTGACAATGCCATCGACTCTGGTGAATTTTTTAACAATAAAGCTCTTTGTAACGCTCTAGAATTAGCATCTCAAAACAATAAAGCTGTCCATATTCTTGGCCTATTATCAGATGGCGGCGTGCACTCGCATCAAGATCATATATTTGCAGCACTTGAACTGGCCAAACAAAAAAATTGTAATCATGTTTATTTTCATGTCTTTACTGATGGTCGTGATACTCCGCCAAATAGTGCATCAAAATATATCGAACAACTGGAATCTAAGATTTCAGAAACAAATGTTGGAAGAATCGTCTCTGTTGTTGGGAGGTTTTATGCAATGGACAGAGATAACCGGTGGGATAGGGTTTCTCAGGCTTATGATTTAATTACTGGGGAGAGGGCCGAGCGCTCTTCACAGAGTGCTATTGAGGCTGTTAAAGAGGCATACAGCTTAGGTGAAAATGATGAGTTTATTGCTCCAACTTCAATTGGTGAGCTCGTTAAAATTAATCAAGATGATCTTGTAATTTTTATGAATTACCGAGCCGACAGGGCCAGAGAAATAACCCTTGCTCTTACCTCTAATAAATTTGATCAGTTTAGTCGAAATCGTTTTGTGGAGTGTAATTTTATATGTCTAACAGAGTATAAAAAAGATCTTAAACTTGAGTGTGCTTATCCACCAGTTTCAGTTAAAAATACACTTGGTGATTGTGTCTCAGATAGAGGCTTCAATCAACTAAGGATTGCTGAAACTGAAAAATACGCTCATGTAACTTTTTTCTTTAATGGTGGCGAAGAAGAAACCCTGCCTGGAGAGGACAGAAGGCTCATTCAATCGCCCAATGTCAAGACATATGACCTTCAGCCAGAAATGAGCGCGTATGAGCTTACTGATAATCTAATTTCTGCACTCAACTCGAACAAATACAAGCTAATTGTTTGTAACTTTGCTAATACCGATATGGTGGGTCATACTGGCAATCTAGCAGCCGCTATTAAAGCCGTAGAAGCGGTAGACAGTTGTCTTGGCAGGGTTCACCAAGTCGCCTTACAAAATAAGGCTGAAATTTTGATTACTGCTGACCATGGTAACGCAGAACAGATGATAGATTCTAATACTCAAAAAAGCCATACTGCGCACACCACAAATCCAGTTCCATTAATTTATATAGGCAAAAAGAAAGTCTCACTACTGGACCCACATCTTGGTACACTTGCAGACCTTGCACCAACACTTTTAGCGCTCATGGATATCGAACAGCCGGCTGAGATGTCTGGTCAAAACCTTTTAACAGAGAAACGGAGATAGACATGAAACAAGAAAATTATATTGCGCCCTCAATTCTCTCTGCTGATTTTGCAAAACTCGGCGAGGAGGTAGACAGCGTTTTGATTGCAGGGGCTGATATAGTGCATTTTGACGTAATGGACAATCATTATGTACCAAACCTAACAATTGGCCCGTTAGTTTGTGAAGCACTAAGAAATCATGGCGTTACTGCTCCAATTGACGTTCACCTTATGGTCAAACCTGTCGATAGAATTATTCCTGACTTTGCCAGTGCAGGTGCTTCCTATATCACTTTTCATCCTGAAGCTTCAGAGCATATTGATCGTACAATTAGCCTTATTAAAGAATGCGGTTGTAAGGCTGGACTAGTTTTTAATCCAGCAACCCCTCTCCAATATTTAGAGCATGTGATTGACCAGCTCGATATGGTGCTACTAATGTCCGTTAACCCAGGCTTTGGAGGACAGTCTTTTATCCCTCATACTCTTGAAAAATTAAAGACTGTAAGAAAGCTAATTGACTCAAAAAACCTTAAGACAAGACTTGAAATTGATGGCGGCGTAAAGATTGATAACATTAAAGAAATAGCTTCTGCTGGGGCCGATACATTTGTTGCAGGCTCTGCTATATTTAATACTGAAGACTATAAAGCGACAATTGATAAAATGCGTTCAGAGCTAGCTTTAGCGAAATAGTTTTTTTATAGGCCTAGGGGTCTCAATTTTCAAAAGAGCAATAGCGTAATTTCAAAACAACTATTCAATTAGTTGTGAGAAAATATTGATTTGTTTTCTATAATTATAGCTTATGGGCAAGTCATCCTTTTTTGGACCTGAAACAATCTCGCTTCATACTGGGTATCAACCAGATCCTTCGTATGGTAGTCGAGCAGTCCCTGTTTATCAAACAACATCTTATGTCTTCGAAACTGTTGATGATGCAGCTGCTCTTTTTAATATCGAAAAAGGTGGTCACATATATAGCCGCATAACTAATCCAACAGTTGCCGTTTTAGAGCAAAGAATTGCTGCACTTGAAGGAGGCGTTGGAGCAATTTGTACAGCTTCTGGAATGAGCGCCCTATTTGTAACGTTTATAAGTCTGTGTTCAGCTGGCGATCATATTGTAAGCGCCTCTCAAATTTATGGATCAACTGCAACCCTTCTTAAACATACACTTAAACGGTTCAACATTGATTGCACTTTTGTCTCTATTAATGATCAAAAAGCTCTTAAAGCTGCCATTCAAGAAAATACAAAACTTGTCTTTTGCGAATCGATTGGTAACCCTGGACTTGAGGTGTCAAACCTTCCCAAAATCTCAAAAATATCTCATCAACATGGCTTGCCGCTGGTTGTTGATGCAACTTTTGCAACCCCTGCCCTTTGCAAACCCTTTGATCACGGTGTTGATGTTGTAGTGCACTCTGTGACCAAGTGGATGGGTGGCCATGGTGTCGCTGTTGGAGGAGTCATAGTTGATGGTGGAGCTTTTGACTGGGGCTCTTCTAAGAAGCATCCAGCACTAACTACTCCATACGAGCCATTTCATGGAATAAACTTCTGGGAGGAGTTTGGTCCGTCAGCGCTATCAATGAAAATTAGAGCTGAGTCAATGCGTGACTTTGGGCCAGCGATGAGTCCTCATAGTGCATTCTTGCTTCTCCAAGGTATTGAAACCCTTAGTCTAAGAATGAATCAACATGTCAAAAATGCGCTGAAACTTGCAAAATGGCTTCTTGAGCAGTCCGCCGTCATGTGGGTTAATCATCCAGATCTGCCCGAAAATCCTACCTATGAAATTGCAAAAGAGCTATTTCCTAATGGCGCTGGTTCAATGCTATGCTTTGGGGTTAAGGGAGGAAGAGAGGGTGGAGCAGCTTTCATTGATGCCCTTAAATTATCCTCAAATTTGGCAAATGTCGGTGACTCAAGAACCTTAGTTTTACACCCAGCAAGCACAACTCACTCCCGCCTTGATGATGAGTCAATGAAGGCCTCAGGCACTAGCCCTGATTTAATTCGAGTTTCTGTTGGAATCGAGTCTATTACAGACATTATTAATGATTTTAAAATCGGCCTTAAGGCAGTAGACAAGGCAACCCCACAATGAACATTGCTGTTGATGGAGTAAATATATTTGCGGCTACTGGGGGATGTGCTTTTGATCCGAAAAAACCGACCGTGGTTTTTGTACATGGAAGTGGATTAGACCATAGGTCTTGGGCGCTTCAGTCAAGATGGTTCGCATTTCATGGCTATTCAGTATTTGCACCTGACTTTCCAGGCCACAGCTTGTCAGAGGGAGAGCCTCTAAAGTCAATCGAAAATATGGGCAAATGGCTCGTGAAAGCTATAAAACATTCTGGTGCAGAATCTGTTCATCTTGTAGGGCACTCTCAGGGCTTTCTTGTTGCGTTAGAAGCTGCAACATTACTAGGTGAAAAGTTAAAATCCCTAACAGCAGTTGCTAGCGCCTCTGCAATTCCTGTAAACGAGTCTCTGATTGAAACCGCCAAAAAAAATACTGAAGAAGCTGCTGAGATGCTTTTGAAATGGGGCTTTGGATCTCTGTCTCATTCAGGCAGTAGTGCCGTTCCTGGAATGCAGCCCATAGGGATTGGACGACAAATCATGTCAAAAAATCCATTAGCTGAAGACCTTTTAGCTTGCAACAACTACAAGAATGGAGTGAACTGTGCCAAAGTTATAACAGCGCCCTCAAATGTAATTCTGGCAACTGAAGACAAAAACACTCCTTACAAATTCGGGCTAGAACTTGCAGAACAGCTTGGTGCAGAAACTTCAACCATTTCTGGTGCCGGACATATGCTCCCGATAGAGTCTCCAAAAAGCACTTTAGATGCTATTAAGACATTCATTATAAAAATAAACTCATGAATAAGATTAATAAAGTTGGCGTCATTGGCGCCGGAACAATGGGCGCTGGTATTGCTGGCCAAGTTGCAAACGCGGGCATAGAAGTTTGGCTTCTTGATCTTCCCTCTGATAGCAAAAATGTTAATAGCTTAGCTGAAAGAGGACTTGAAAGACTCAAAGATCCTGATATGCCAGGGATTATGAGCAGAGAAGCTGAGCAACTTATAAATCTTGGAAACACCAGAGATCATTTTAATGAACTAATAGATTGTGACTGGATTGCTGAAGCTGTTGTAGAAAGGCTTGATATAAAACAGGCGCTCTACAAAAAGCTTAATGAAAACTGTAAAGACTCTACCATAATTACCTCTAATACCTCTACAATTCCGATTAGCCTTTTAACTGAAGGCATGCCAAAAAACTTTTGTGAGCGTTTTGCAATCACTCATTTTTTTAACCCAGTTCGCTTTATGAGGCTGTTAGAATTAGTTAAGGGTGAGCAAACCAGACAAGATGTGATGCACACCCTTGATGTGTTTTGTGAATCGATGCTTGGAAAAGGAGTTGTTCCTTGTTCAGATACGCCTGGCTTTCTAGCAAATCGAGTAGGTGTTTTTGCAATTCAGTGTGCACTTCATAAGGCATTCAAATACAATCTTTCTCCAATAGAAGCAGATGCTTTTTTTGGACGGCCTCTCGGCCTCCCAAAAACTGGAGTATTTGGACTTTATGACCTAATTGGTATCGATCTTATGGCGGATGTTGCAAAAAGTCTCGAAAATATCTTGCCTGACAATGATGCTTTTCACAAATATGCATCACCAATCGAGTTTGTCTCTAATATGATTGCCAAAGGTCAAACTGGAAACAAGAATGAGCAGGGCTTTTATAAGCAGGACGGAGATGAAAAAAAGGTTATCGATCTATTAGGCGGCAACTATGTTGATCATGAGCGACTAAAAACACCTTTATTGGAAGAGGCGGAGAAAGATGGCGTAACTGCAATTATCGCCGATGAAAGCAAGTATGGTCTCTTTGTTTGGGAGGTTCTCTCTGAGACATTGTGCTATGCAGCCTCATTGATCCCAGAAGTAACAAAAGATCTAACTCAAATTGATGATGCCATGAAACTTGGCTATAACTGGGTTAAAGGGCCATTTGAACTAATTGATGAAATAGGTGTTAATTATTTAGTCAACAGGCTTAAAACAAGTGGCAAAGATGTACCTGAGTTTCTTTCTAATAGTTCAAATAATAAGTTTTACAATAATGCTAATTCAGTATTAAGTTTTCTGTCTCCATCTGGAAAACTAAGCCCAATTGTTAGACCAAAAGGGGTTCTTAGGTTCTCTGAGGTAAGACAAACACTTGTGCCCATCAATGAAAATGAGTCTGCTAGCTGGTTTGAATATGAAGGTGCGGCTATTGTGGAGTTTCATTCGAAAGCAAATGCACTTGACAGTCAAAGCTTAGATATTATTTCTGATGCCATTACTTCTTCAGAAAAAAAAGGGCTTAGGGGCTTAATAGTGCACAATGACTTTCAACACTTTTCCTGTGGTGTTAGTCTTTGGAGCGTTAGAAACTGCTTTGAAAAAAATGATTTCGCTGCACTAGATGCTTTTCTTGCCTATTTTCAAAATACAATGCTTCAAATGAGAGACTCTAGGCTTCCTGTTATTGCTGCCCCCGTTGGTATGTCTATTGGAGGTGGTTTTGAAGTTGTATTACACGCAGACCACGTGGTTAGCCATGCCAACTCAGTAATGGGTCTTGTTGAGTCTTTTGTTGGAGTTGTGCCTGCCGGTGGCGGGTGTAAAGAAATGCTATATCGGTGGATAGAAAAACTTAATGATACGCAGAAAGGGGCCTGGAAATCATTTATGAATATAGGCTTAGGTGTAAAAGCGAACTCGCCTCAAGAGGCTGGTGCATTTTCTATGCGAAGGACTGATGATGTATTTCAGATGAATCGTGATCGAATTTTAAACATTGCTCTTTCGTCGCTTGATGATACAAAGAAAGCTGGCAAAAGGAGTCCACTTGCATTGTCAGGCTCTCAGCACTTCCAAGAAATGCTAGAATGGCTTGAAGTTAACAACAAAAAAGGCATACTAACATCGCATGATGTTACTGTTGGAACAGAGATTGGGCGCATCATGTCTGGTGGTGACTGTCCTGCAGGCACTGTTTTTTCTGAACAAGAAATATTAAATGCTGAACGCTCTTCTTTTATTAAGCTTGCCCAAACTCAAGAAACTCAAGCAAGAATTGTATCCATGCTAGATAATGGCATTACTCTTAGAAATTAACAGTTAAGGCTATGAATAAGAATTCTGCTAATTTTGTCCCACTAACTCCTATCTCGTTTTTACATAGAACTGCAGATGTCTATGGAGACCATCAGTCAGTTATCTATGAAAACAGATCTTATACTTGGAGAGAATCTAGAGAAAGGTGTGTTCGAATTGCCTCAAGTCTTAATGATCACGGTGTAATGCCAGGGGACACGGTTTCAGTGTTAGCGTTCAATACGCCAGAAATGTTTGAGTCTCATTTTTCAATCCCTATGGCAGGTGCAATTCTAAACACGATTAATATCAGGCTTGATGCTCCGACTATTGCCTATATTTTTGATGATAGTAATGCAAAAATGCTCTTTGTCGATAGAGAGCTTTTTAGTGTTGCATCAGAGGCACTTGCTATTGCCTCAGTTAGTCCAAAGATAGTTGTAATAAACGACTCATTTGCTAACTCACAGCCTGACGTCTCAAGTGAAGCAATAGGTTACGAGTCTCTTGTTGAAAGTGGAGACCCTCACTATAACTGGATAATGCCCGGTGATGAGTGGAGCCCACTTTCCCTAAGCTACACCTCTGGAACAACAGGAAAGCCCAAAGGCGTGGTTTATCATCACCGTGGCTCATATTTAATGAGCATGGGCACTGTGGTTGGTTGGAACCTTCCTAATCATCCTGTTTACTTATATTCTGTTCCATTATTTCACTGTAATGGCTGGGGGCATGCCTGGACAATGGCTGTTCTTGCTGGAACGATAATATGTCTCAGATCTTTTGACCCTGAAAAAGTATTCAGTTTACTCGATGAATATCGAGTTACTCATTTTGGCGGTGCTCCGATAATGCTTAATATGCTTGCCAACGCGCCTAAAGAAATAAAAAAATCATTTGAAAGAGAAATCAAGGTGATGACAGCTGGTGCTCCGCCCCCCGCAAAAGTTTTAGAAAGCATGATGTCGTTAGGATTTAACGTCATGCATGTCTATGGGCTGACAGAAACATATGGGCATATTCTTCAAGCCACACCTCAGGCATCATGGCTAAATGAAAGTCCAGCAGAGCTTGCTAAGCTCAGTTCCAGACAGGGAGTTAGGTTTCCAATGACTGAGGATGTTAGCGTGATCGATCAAGAGACTGGGGAACGCGTTCCTCATGATGGCAAAGCTATTGGAGAAATTGTTGTTCGCTGCAATACCTGCATGATGGGCTACTGGAACAATCCTAAAGCTTCAGAAGAAGCCTTTTCTAATGGCTGGTTTCATAGTGGCGACCTAGCAGTAATTCATGATGATGGATATATTCAGATTAAGGACCGATCAAAAGATATTATCATATCGGGTGGTGAAAATATTTCGTCTGTAGAAATTGAAAACATCCTTTATCGGCACCCATCTGTTGGGGAGGCTGCAGTTGTTGCAATGTCAGATGAAAAATGGGGAGAAGTGCCATGTGCTTTTGTTGAGCTTAAGCCTAATGAAAAAGCATCAGAAGCTGAACTTATTGCTTTTTGCAAAGATAATATGGCTAAATTTAAAAGGCCAAAAAAAGTTGTTTTTGGTTCGCTTCCAAAAACTGCAACTGGAAAAATTCAGAAGCACGAATTGAGGGCAACTGTTAAAAAACTAGGAAAAGAATAATGTCAAACTATACTGCTCCTGTTGAAGATATGGGCTTTGTATTAAAAGAGGTTGTAGAGATTGAAAAGCTTTGCAACGAAACTGGGATTGATAGCTCAACTGTTGAAATAATTGATACTGTATTAGATGCTGCTGGAAAGCTTGCAAAAGAAGAAATAGAGCCAATCAACAAACCTGGTGACTCAGAAGGTCTAGAAATAGACAGCTCAGGAAAAGTCACAACTGCTGCTGGCTTTAAAGAGGCCTATCAACATTTTGTTGAGGGTGGGTGGGGATCGTTGCAGTTTTCCCCAAAATATGGCGGCCAAGGCGTTCCATTTGTTGTTGCTGCAAGCGTTCAAGAGATGTGGCATTCTGCCAACATGTCGTGGGGCTTATGCCCACTTCTCACCCAAGGAGCAGTCGAAGCTATAACTCTCAATGCTAGTGAAGAGCTAAAGGGGCGCTACCTTCCAAAACTTATCTCTGGCCAGTGGAGCGGCACAATGAATCTTACTGAGGGTGATGCCGGCACTGATGTTGGCTCACTTAAAACACGCGCAACTCCCAATGGAAAGCACTACTTAATTCGTGGTCAAAAAATCTATATCACTTGGGGTGAGCATGATATGGCAGAAAATATAATACACTTAGTATTGGCTCGTCTGCCAAATGCACCAGCTGGAATTAAAGGCATTTCATTATTTTTAGTGCCAAAGATACTGGTTAATGATGATGGAACCTTAGGACAACCAAATGACTTAAAGGCATTATCAATCGAGCATAAAGTTGGTATTCATGCTTGCCCCACCTGCGTCATGAGCTATGGTGAAGAAAAAGGCGCTATTGGATATCTAGTTGGTGAGGAAAATAGAGGGATTCAATGTATGTTCACGATGATGAACAACGCCAGACTTACTGTTGGACTTCAGGGTGTATCAGTTTCCGAAAGAGCGTATCAGCAAGCTCTAAGTTTTTGTAAAGAACGAGTTCAAGGCATTGCTCCTGGCTTTAATGAAGTTGGACCCATTGTTAGACACCCAGACGTTCAAAGAATGTTAGCTAATATGAAGTCAATCACTCAAGCCTCTCGTGTATTAACCTATTCTGCTTGTGCAGAGGTAGACTACTCTTTAAGTGACCTGCCACTTGAGGCATTAGAAAAGCACAAAAGGAGGCTTGGTCTATTGACTCCGATTGTAAAAGGCTGGTGTACTGAAACTGCACAAGAAGTTGCCTCTGTTAGTCTACAATGCCATGGTGGGATGGGCTACGTTGAGGAAACTGGTATTGCTCAAATCTTCAGAGACGCTCGAATTTTGCCAATTTATGAGGGAACAAATGGCATACAAGCGATGGATCTTGTGGGTAGAAAGATTATTGGTGATGGTGGACGTGGCGCCAAAGAGCTAATTGTAGAAATGCAAGAATGTGCTAACAATCCAGTAATGTTAGAGCTAGTGTCTGTCTCTCAGCTAAAGCGCTTTTCTAGCTCTATTGATGACCTTAAGAGCACTATTTCAATTGTTCTGCATTATTCAGATAATAAAGAGCTTATTGGAAAAATTGCTTTTGATACACTCATGATGGCGGGCACCATTTTGGCGTCTTGGCAGATGTTATTAAGCCTTGAGAAGGCATCAAATGCATTTACTAACAATGCATCTTCTGCCGAGTTCTTAAAAGAGAAGGCTAGCACTGTAAAGCATTTTATAGACTTTATCTTGCCTCGATATCTCTCGAACTTTACAACAATTTCTGCAAGTACCGAGTAATTAATAGTAAAGCTATTGCAATATTATTGCATTTACGTTATATTATTCTGTTTTATATCAACCAAGGCGTCCCATGTTAAAACTTAGTTTTCTTACTTTACTATTAGTATCTTCCATTATCAATGCCGAAGAAGCAAGAAGTGCTAACGCACATGTCCACGGACTAAACAATTTAGCAATGGTAATCAATCATAATCAAATTGCTATTACTTATGAAATGCCCATAGTTCAATTACTTGAAGAACATGAAGGCCATGATGATCACGAAGAACATGAAGGCCATGATGATCACGAAGAACATGAAGGCCATGATGAAATAATGGCATCAAATGACTCATTAGCTGAATTTCAAAATTATTTGCAATTGTTTGCTTTTCCTAAAGGCGCCAAGTGTGACTTGGTTTCATTTAAATCTGGCCTTCATAGTGTTTCAACAGAAGGCGGCCATAAAGATGTTGAATTATCGTATGAGTTTTCTTGCAATGATCCGAGCCAATTAAACAGCTTAATAATTAACGCATTTGATCGATTCAGCGAACTAGAAACTTTAAACTTTGAGGCTGTAATAAACAATAAAGCATTAACAAAAAGCCTAAAATCAGGTGACTATAAAGTAATATTTTAAACGAGGATCTGATGTTAGAAGCGCTAGGTCTGGAATACCGTTATCAACATGGTAAAAAAATTGTGTTTCCAGAAATAGAGATAAAAAGGGGGCAGCGATTATTGATTAGTGGCTTTTCAGGCTGTGGAAAAACTACTCTACTCAGCTTGATTGCTGGAGCCTTAAGGCTTCAGTCTGGTTATATTAAGTTTGATAGTGCCAACTACTCCTCTATGTCTTCACTGCTCTTGGATAAACATAGGGCAGATCATATTGGCTATATTTTTCAAACGTTAAATCTTATTCCATTTTTAAGTGTTTCAGAAAATATAGCTTTGGGCATTAGGTTCTCTCAATCAAGAAAATCTAAAGTGGCCGACTTAAATCAAGAAATTAGCAGGCTAGTTTGCTCTCTAGGACTTGAGAAAGATGCTTTAAACATACCAGTGAGTCGCTTAAGTGTTGGGCAGCAACAAAGAGTTGCAGTTGCCAGGGCTCTTCTGGGCAAACCAGATTTAATTCTTGCTGATGAGCCCACATCGGCCCTTGACTCAGATACAACAAAAAAATTTCTAAACGAAGTCATGGAAACCTTTGATTCAAAAAAACAGGCGATGATTATGGTAAGTCATGACGCCTCTATTGCTCCCTTCTTTGATACTGTCATAGATTTTAATAAACAGCATGCTTAGTCTTTTACTTAAATCAATGCGCTCAAGACTTATTCCAACATCACTTGTGACAATATCACTGATGGCATCGATGGTTCTTCTATTAAGTATAGAGCGAATTCAACAAGGTGCAGAAGAAGGCTTTAACCAAAGTATTTCAGGTGTTGATGCAATTATCGGCCCAAGGTCTAGCTCGATTGAGTTGGTTTTATATACTGTGTTTCATCTTGGCAGGCCAACGAATAATATTACAACAAAAACAGTAAATGATGTCAAGCTTAGGGGCGATATTAGTTGGCTCGTTCCAATTGCATTGGGTGATAGCCATAAAGGATTTAGAGTTGTAGCCACTGAGCCAAACTACTTTGAACATATTAAATACGCAAACGGCCAGCCTTTAGTTTTTTCAAAAGGTGTCGCTTTTGCTGAGCTCTCTGAGACCGTTCTGGGCTCCGATGTTGCTGAAAAACTTAGCTATAGAGTTGGCTCAAAAATTCAAATCACCCATGGCTCAGTAGAGTCTATTGGGAGCAAACATGATGACTTTTCATTTGTGGTTACTGGGATTCTTAACAAAACAGGAACCCCTATTGATCGGGCAATTTTTTTGGATTTAAAGGGGTATGAGCTGCTTCACCTAGGATGGAAAAGTGGGAAAAAAATCTTCAACCTTGATGATATTAACCTGTCATCTCTTCCCGAAGACGCATTAATTCCAAAAACAGTTACAGCTGCGTTCATAGGGCTTAAATCAAAACTAACCTTATTTAACTTTAGTAAAAATATTAGGGAATACCCAAAAGAGGCTATATCTGCTGTTATTCCAGGAATTGCTTTATCAGAGCTTTGGTCAATTGTTGGGCTTGTTGACAAAGGATTTCAGCTTCTAAGCTGGATTATTATTGCTATTAGCCTTATTGCAATGGTTACATTAATTATTGCCAGCCTGGATAATCGCAAACAAGAAATGACAATATATAGAGCTAATGGAGCTTCTCCAAAATTTTTAGCTATGATGGTGTTATGTGAATCCCTTGTAATTGGATTGACTGCAATTGTTGGTGCTATTATTCTTGTAACAATTGTCACTTATTTTGCAACAGTCCAACTAAACTTAGCTTTGGGCATTTCACCTTCTTTTAAATGGATTAGTATGGGTGAAATTATAGTTTTTAGCTTTATCTTATTGGCTGGAGCTCTTAGTAGCTTGATTCCAGCAGTCATGGTTTTTAGAAAAAATTTACATCAAACATTAAGCTAAATGATAAAAAAAATAATTTCTACTGCTTTGATTTTTATTTCTATAAATGCATTTGCGATAGTTGTCACAGATGAATACTTGTCCACTATAGAAGAAAACTGGTTGAGCCTCGAGCCAGAAAATGCTTATGATTTTATTCCTGAGGACTTGTCCTATGAAACTTATAGCAGTCCGGAGTTTCAAGCTAAATTGGAAGAAGCTGGAACTATGCTTAAAGACTCTTTAGAGGGAACAGATATTATCCTTGCAGGCTTCATGGTTCCAATTGAATATGACGGATCTGACATCAGCAAGTTTTTACTTGTTCCAGAGTCTGGCCAATGTATCCATGTTCCACCACCACCCTTAAATCAAACCTTACTTATTGATATGTCAATTAACCCAACAAAGTTTCGTGATTTGTACATGCCAATAATCGTTTATGGGAAAATATCTGTAGGATCAAAAAGTTTTGATATTGCAGATAGTGGTTACACCCTTATTGATGCAACTGTTGAAACGCTTCATTTTAGTGATGAGGAATACAGCTATGTCACAGAGGACCCTCATGATTAGCAAGACACAATTAATATCGAAGTGTTTAGAGTCAGGCAGAAGTGCTACGCCCCAAAGAATGTCAATAATTGACGAACTATGTACAGCTAGAAAAAATCTTTCTGCCTATGACCTTAGGGACTCTCTAAAAAATAAAGGCAGTTCATTTAATATTAGTACAATTTATAGGGTATTAGACTTTTGGATTGATGTGGGTGTTGTTCACAAGATGGAGTCTAGCAATACTTATCTGGTTTGCAATGATAGCCATACTAATCATTTTCATGTCTTGCTTCACTGCACCAGTTGCAAGTCTGTAGAAGAGTCTTGTCAAGTTTCGGCAATGCTTTCTTTGCCAACAAGCAACAAGTTCAAAGTTAGTGGTGGTCAGGCCGTTGAGCTTAATGGTCTTTGCAAAAAATGCAAGTAGCTACTTTATTCTGACCATTAACTCATTTTTTCGAAACATTGGCAGCACATAGGGTGCATTAAACTGTGCCACCATAAAGCCGCCGTGTGTTTCAATATTATTAAGCTGTAGTAGTTTTACAAATTTTTTTTGAAAAGCTGTGCTTCTTGCTTCGGTTGCCCAGCCCCCAAAGGGCATAACAGCAACCCTCCCTAAAGCTTCTTTTTTGATGGAGACGTTGTTTATGTTAGCCTTTGGTAAGCTATTCATTGTATGCTCTCTAGGCATTACAAAAGAAATATTGAAAGTTTCTAAGCCCTCTGAGGGACAATCAGAAATGACAGGCGCCGTCATGGCAATTTTCATCTCTTTATCGTTGCCGCCAAAGATGTAACTAGCTATTCTTCTAAAACCAGAAGAAATTGAGTTTTTATAATCAGCCTGAACAGACGTTGTGGCAATTATCATTTCACTATAATGACGAGTTTCAAAACCATCATGCTTAGTTACTACTTCATATTTTGGAGTTTCAAGTGCCATGTTTTTTTCAACTAGTTATTTTTTTCCAAAAAAAGGAACCAGAACGGGGGTTTTGTTTTTGTATTCAACATAACTTTTCTCTTGTCCCCATTTTTTTTCAGCTTTATCTTCTAAAAAAGGGAGTCCACTTATTTTTGTTAGGAGAAGAAAAACAAAGACTGGGGAAACAAGAGTCACAAACTGAAAGCCTGATAAAAGCGGCAATGAGATAATTGCAATGCCTGTCCATAGGACAATTTCTCCGAAATAGTTTGGATGGCGTGATATCGACCAAAGGCCTTGAGTGATGAACTTATCTTTATTTTCAGAAAGTTCACTAAAGTGCTTTTTTTGTCTGTCAGCAATCACTTCAAGACTAAAGCCTACAATCCAGAGCGCCGCGCCCAACAAGAAAAAGAAGCCGATTGGCTCTCGCGGATTCAGTGTTATTATAGTAAGAGCATTTACAGTTGTTAAAAAGACCCAAAGAGCGGACAAAGTCCAAGTCATTAAAAACTTAGGCAACGATTTTTTAATCTCTCTGAATCTTTTATCTTCTCCACTTTTAACTATTCTTTTATAGAGAAATGTTCCAAGCCTTAACGTCCAAGCAGCGACAAAAATACCCACGATAGCAGACTGGATCGACACTTCATTTCCCGAACTTATAAGCGCAAAGATTGCCGTTGCAACAACAAAAAGCGTTGCAATCATTCCAGTAAAGTCGAAATATTTTTCGGAGCTTGTGATAAGAGAAGGCGCTGCAATTATCCAGTGGACAACATAGCTTACAACTGCACACAAAAGAATTACAGGCGTACCAATAAGATGCGCACCCTCAACTTTAGCTGCCATTGCAACAAAGTAGGCAGTTAAAATACAGGCAGCAATTGCAAAAAAGTCTTTTATCATTATGGTTTTTCAAAAAGGTAGTGTGAAACGCCCCATTCAGAACCCTGGTTAAAACCAAAAAGAACTTCACATGACATGAAAAAGATGCGCCATCTCTGGAGCCATGTTCCGGCCTCTTTCTCTCCATATGTTTTTTTAAATAACTCTAAAACCTCTCTCTTATTTTTATCCATTTTTTGGAGCCAAGCAAGCGACGTTTTTTCATAGTGAACGCCGCTTACCTTCCAGTCTCTTTCTATTTTCATTTGTTCAGGAAAGCTCATTAGTAGCCTATGCGAAGGCATTTGTCCCCCGCTGAAAAACTCTCTTGCCATCCAGTCAGCATCATCATTATCTTCAAATGGATAGGCAATCGTCTGGTGAGAAAAAATATGGACAAATAACTTGCCATCATTTTTAAGCCACCCGTTGACTTTTCCAAGCAATCTTTCATAGTTGCGCATGTGTTCAAACATTTCAATAGAGACGACTCGGTCAAACAGCTTGGTTGTATTAAAGTCATTCATATCGGCTGTTATTATTTCAACATTTTTAAAATTACTTTCTTCACACCTAGTTTCAATAAATTGCCTCTGATCATTCGAATTACTAACTACAGTAATTTTAGATTTTGGAAAATGCTCTGCCATGTAAAGAGTCAAAGAACCCCAGCCACAGCCTAACTCAAGTACGTCCTGACCATCAACTAAGCCTGCCCTCTCGACTGTTAGCTTGAGCATAGCAACTTCAGATTCATCTAATGAAGAGACGCCTTCTGGCCATAGGCCTGAGCTATACTTTAACTTATTTCCCAAGACCAGCTCAAAAAGTCTTGGTGGAACTTCATAATGCTGCTCGTTTGCTTTTTCTGGCACAAGTGCAATCGGACTCTCTTTTAAAACATTAATCCAAGCTGTATGCTTTTGTTCCATTTCAGCCTCATTAAGACTTTTAGCTTCTTCTAAACGTTGGCTGCACAAACGCCTGATACCAAGCCTAATTATTGCATCTGGTAAAAGCCCTTTCTCTGCAAGTATTATCAATAAAGTAATCATAAGTTAGTATGTTATTAGGATATTTTTTGAATCTGGCTTGGCAAAAACAAATTGAAAATCTCCAATTAAGTTTTCATGAAATCCTGCTTCACAGTAGACTAAGTAAAAATTCCATATTCTTGTAAATGGCTCTGAAAATCCAAGCTCTTTAACCTGTGGCAAAACTTTTTGAAAATCTTCACGCCAAATTTCAAGCGTTCTAGCATAGTGCTGCGTTATGTCTTCAGAGTCTACCATAACCATATCCGTTTTTTCCTTGAGCGCCTTAAGTATTTGCGGCATTGCAACAAGACATGACCCTGGAAATATATATTTTCTTATAAAGTCTACTGAGTTTTTATAAGCATCAAAATCAGGGTCATTGTAAGTTATTCCTTGGAGCGCCATTAATCCATTTTTTTTCAAAAGCGAAGAGGCCTTCTCAAAAAAGCCAGGAACATATTCTGCTCCAACCGCCTCTATCATTTCGATTGAGACCACCTTGTCAAAAGCTCCTTCAAGTTCACGGTAGTCTTTACTGAGAAGTGTTATCTTATCCTTAAGCCCCTCTTTGGAAATGAGATCAGAAGCATATTGAAACTGATTGTCTGAAATGGTTGTGGTTGTGACCCTACAGCCATAGTTTTTCACAGCATGAATTGCAAAGCTGCCCCAGCCTGTTCCAATTTCAAGAACGTGATCTTTATTTGTAAGTTTGAGTTTTCTACAAATTCTATCTAGCTTCTCAACTGAAGCATCTTGCATACTAGAGTCTTTTTTTGAAAAAACTCCGCTTGAATAGGTCATTGTGGGATCTAGCCATAACTTATAAAAATCATTGCTCAAATCATAGTGGGCTAAGATGTTATTCTTGCTTCCTTTCAATGTGTTTTGTCTTTTTTTATGAATGAATTTTGTTATTGGATTGGCTAGCCTAGCTAATCCCGACTCAAGGCCTAACAAGGTATCTTTATTCTTAATAATAAGTTGAATTAAGCCTACAAGATTATTAGAGCCCCAGTACCCAGCGGTGTATGCCTCTGCCGCGCCATTTGTGCCTCCGCTTCCCAAAAAAACATAAAACTCTTGTGAGAAAACCTCAAGCTCAGCCTTAAGTTTAGAGCTAGAATTGCCAAAAACATGTTTATTAGTACCGTCAATAATGGTCAGCTCTCCGCTGCTAATACTTTTGAGTTTTCTAAATAAAATGCTTTTAAAGAAGGAAGTCATTCGAGAGCCTTTCTGCTTTTTTTGAATATTGTTAGCTAAAATAGCAACAGAAAGCTTATCTTTATTTTGTTTTTCTTTTGTCATAATTTATCTGGGTGAGTAAAAAAAGGCGCTCTTCTAATCAGAAGCATCAAAGCCTGCAAATGAATTCTATAAACCACTACAAATGTTGCAAGTGGGAACCTAAGGACAGCCTTAATCAATCCCTTTTTATTAAAATCTCGTCTTTTAAGACTGAGCGCAACATTAAAAACCTTTTGTCCATCTTTGTAGTTTTTCATGATTACATTTAAGGCCTCATCTGGATTAGAAAAAAACCACTCATAGTCATGGTCCATCCCCCAAAAAGGGCTTACATGGAACTGTTTTTTTGGTGTGGCAGTAAAACTTATCTTTTGATCCGCCTCTAATTTCTCATCTATCACATAAGTATGTCTCTCTTTCCATGGCGTATTGGTAACCTCGGCCAATATAGCCTCAACTTTTTTATCATTCTCATCGAAACAATAATAAAAACTAACAGGGTTAAAACAATGGCCAAAATATCTTAAATGCGTTAGAAGCCTTATTGGGCCTTTAAACTGCTTTCCCGTTTTATCAAGAAGGGTTTTTCTTACTGCACTATCAAGCTCTATCGTGGGATCGCCATGATAGTCCTTTCTTCTAAATGAGACAATTGCAGGCTTGTTGATGTTCCACAATAAAGATGTCTTCATTGCTGACTTTAATGATGAAATATCAACATATGCCATAAAAATAGGGTAGGCAAAAAAACGATTAAACGGCGTATGTCGATGATGACTAATTGTGCCCCAATACAGGTAGTGCGTTTTAGATAGACTCA
>ENA-OREN01000743-OREN01000743.1-marine-metagenome-genome-assembly--contig:-NODE-743-length-43823-cov-4.427673_pt1 | contig 43823 bp, 71 predicted proteins | sample MGYA00248624_ERZ508555 | MGnify/ENA primary metagenome ERZ508555 (study PRJEB26222, sample SAMN06267773) | marine metagenome | isolation source: Saanich Inlet, British Columbia, Canada | place... | reverse complement strand
CTTTCGTCTCTTTCGCCGCTTGTTGAGGCGAACTCCCGGTTCACCATCTTGTCCCACTCCAATACCTGCAACAGCCCCACCGCCTGCGGCATTCGCAGCGGCGTCTTCGTTGAGCATTTCGGGGGCACTATTTCGTTTCAAAATATCCATGTTCTCTCGTAGCATCGCTTTCAACGTTTCATCAGTATAATTTATGATAACATATTTGCCATCGGATGTCAAGTGCTTATCTTCTTCTCGAAGCAAAAGCAAAGCTGCGGCATAGGATGCCAAGCGACTCTTGCCGCCGGGGAGTTTACCAAGCAATCGCTTGAGATTAAAGACCAGGCGATCAAACGATGAGTACGCCGCTTTCTCTTCTGCGGATTTTGGGCTTTTAAGGAGTTTGCCGTCTTTGTCGATCACGCCTTGCTTGAAGGCATCTGTCTTGTCGAACGGCGTAGTCAGTCTCTTGAGGAACTGAAAGGTAAAGAACAGGTCAAGTGCGGCCATCAATATTTCCTTAGCTTTGCGATAATCCCAATGTCTAGAACCACGTCGCTGCTAAGTATCTGGTCTTCGATGCCAATGATCTTTTCAGGCCAGTAGTTCAGGTACATTAAGAATGGTTTCAATATGTCCACGTATTCATTCAATCTCAACACCAACATACGGGTACATGCTTCATGATAGAAGACATTGTATAGGACAGTTAAATGGTTCAACACCAAACGTTCTTTGATCTCGCCTGTATTGCGATATCTTTTGAATAATCGCTTGATGTAGGAAATCCTATTCAAGTCGTCGTTGAACTCTTCTACATCTAAACAATTAGGATTATCATAAAATTTAGCAGCATAAAGTTCGAAATTCAATTCAGTTAGTGTGTTCATTTATATTCTATCAATGATGGCCGCGATTTTGGTGGCCTTTGCCATCTTCATAGCCCCAAGATTTGCCAGGAGTATTGACGTTCTTAACTCGCTTGCGTTGAGCCTTCATGTCTTTCTTGAAGTTTTTCTTCTCATCGCGGTGTTGGATCAATCGATCCGCGCGATCCATATTGATCTCAGCTGATCGTTTCTGGTACTCATCTTTATCTGTATAAGGTTCTTTGCGTTGATTGCCTCTACGTGCGGCATCCGCGTCTCTACGCTTCTTGCCGTCTTTTTGTTCTGCCTTTTTGTGATACTTCGCGCGGGCACTGTCGAGTTTGCCTTTGCCCATAAGCTCTACGATAAATTGACTAAATCTTAACATTAAAATGCTCCTAGTGCGATCCGATGAATGACCGTATTGGATACAGCAACATAGAGATAATCTGCGTCCCAAGACAATGTGCCATCCCAACCACGATCAGACGTTGGTGTGCCATACTCTGTTGTCGCATTGTTCGTGCTAGGAGTATCAGACGTTCCAATTGTGATCTTGTCCGCATTGACGTGCAAGGAGCTCAGCGTATTGAGAGCGCCTGTCGCGTTGAGGTTTGCGGTGATGACTGTGTTGGCTCCACCCAAAGTCGAATTAGCAGACGCAGTAAATGTGCCGCTGATCGTCGTATTGGACGGAATGTTATCAAATAAATTTACGAGGGTGATCTTCTTGCTTACTGGTGTCCCGTTTGGGTCATCGATGATAAGCAGGAGATCAACGCTGGCTGGCGTAGTAAGTGCCGTCAGCGCTGATGTTTTTGCGTCAGCCATTAGCTACTCCTTAAAGGTTGAAGAAGCCAAGCGCGTTCGACATTGCTCCAGTGACGATTAGATTCGCTGTGTTCGCGCCACTGTTGTATGACACCAAGTTGGCAAAGTTCGACGTGTTGCCGATTGTCTGAGCCAACACCTTGTATCGACCAGAGAAGATCGAAGTCGCGTTGAATACCAATGTATTGTTCGCGTTGATGATATCAGTCAGACCGTTACCGCTGTTCGCTGTTAGCGTGTCTGTGTTCGCACCCTGAGTCATTACGAGCGTCAAATCTGATGGATTTGTGCCGTGTTTCACTGGCTCTGAGAACACCACATAAACGTTGGCGGTATTCGATGCCGCTCCAGACGTGTACATGTGAGTGATGTATGGCGTACCTGTCAGTAGACGGGATGTAGCAACAAGGACCTCGTCCTTGATACGATGACCACCATGGGCATCGATGAATTGATGTCTGCGGACGTAGCCTTGCGTTGTAGCAATGACGTTTCGCTTCTGTGTTCCTGTTCCGATGCTTTCATCGAAATCGCTTACAAATCGATAAGGAACATTATTGGCAGCGAGATTCACGTCTCCTGCTTCGTTCCGATCTGTTCTTTTTCCCCAACCTGACATGTCTTACTCCTTAATGTCGCTTTTCGGTATTCGCCTACTCTGCATGATTATTGTTTATTTATGTTCTTTTAAATATCGACGTGCCATATCAAGTGCACCTTGATACAATACTTTGCCATCTTGTTCAACCGCCCATGAAACGCCCTGTCGAGCAATCTTCATGGGTGCAGGAGCCTTTACTACCTCTTTTGGAGGAGCTGTTACTGTTGTTGTGCTCCGTCGCGTGGAAGGCTTACGCATTGTGGCGAGCCTTAACGAACTTCTCTGCATTTGCTTCGCTTACGTTGCGATAGACTAGACGTCCTTCGTAGTAAACAAACCAGCCACCCTTTTGAGCGACGATTGAATATGGAGAAATTACAACTTCACTCTTAACTGGACGAGTAACAGTCTTCACCTCTTCAACAACTTCAACAACTGGTTCTACGACCTTCTTCGCTGCAACTTTTCTAGTCGATCTCTTCTTAAATAGTGCCATGTGCTTTATCCTTTCTTCCAGCCGTCTTGCTTCATTCCCTTAGAGTTCGGACTGAACCAAAAGGATGCCGATACTGTTTTTTCTTCGCCCTTACGTCGAACCCGGACCGTATCTTCGTTGATGTACTCTTCTTTTGTGAGCTTATCTACGGCTTTAACAATGCCTTTTTTACGTCCTTTGAGGTTCTTCATAACCCTCTTTGAGGTGTCTTTGTAGCCTTTACTCGCAAGATCACCGCTGAGATATGAACGGTCACCCACTGCCTTTGTAGCCTTCTTCACGTATGAGCCGAGCGTCTTCTTCGACAGCTCGTCTAGCGTGATCTGGTCACAATACGCCTCAATCGCCTCTTCTTTGCGGAGTTTCGCCTTCACACGATCAAGGACGCCGGGATTATACTTGCCGGTCTTTTTCTTGATACGCTCGTCTGCATCATCGGCGTAGACATCGTGTTTGATGGCCTTCCTGATATTCGGATGATTGACGCCAGATGGCACTTTGCTCGACGCTTTACGCGCGGCCTTGCGATACTTCAATAGCTTCTCGGTAGATAGCTCGTCTAGCGCCTCTTCTTTAGCAATCTTACGTTTTTTGCTCAACCTTTTGAGGGCTTTTTGCTTCCGGCTTCGAGAATCGTATGCTTTTGCAAATCTACCACCGTCGTCGCTATCATCGTCGTGGTCATCCATATCATCGTCGTCTAACACGTCATCCATATCGGTGTTGTCTTTTTTGATGCCCTTCTTCAGTCTACGCTTCATCATGTATTTTCCAACCCTGCTGAATGGGCCTTCGTTGAGCGTCTCTTCGTTTGTGACTGTGCCGTCGTCTTTTGTCTCTGGCTCAAGATCAACTTCGTCAGGCTTCTTGGCATCTTTGTTGTCAGACTTGACCTTGGACTTGCCTTTGCCCTTCTTTTTCTTGTCTTTGTCTTCGGACTTATCGTCGCCCTTATCCTTGGACTTCTTGTCTTTGTCCTCTACAGCAGGCATGTCTTCGTTTGCATCTTCATAGTTCTTCTCTAGGAGATGTGCGCGAAGAGTTTCGTTTAATGTATCACCCATTAGATCCATCCTTGTTTTTCTTTTTATTTATTGATTTCTTTTTGTAGATAGTATCACTCTTTGCTCTGGCTTCCGAAGAATTTGGTTGAGTCATAGAGTTGAATGGTCTAGCTGTATGAGCATCATTGTAACCTTGAGCAGGAACAACTGACTCATTACGTTGAGCAATCTTTCCTTTGATGTGCTCTAAGTCTTCATCATCAATTCTGTTGATTTTCATAATGACTGCATCGGCTTTACCAGCTTCAAGTTGCTTTTCAATACGCTCTTGCATACGCGCATGAAGCTCGATATATGGACTCGGAGCGTTGTGATCCATTTCGCCTGGAATTGCCTGACCTGGGGTCATGTCCACGTAATTCTGTACCAGTTCTGCTGTGCCTTCTTCTCCTGCACCGCCGACCTCGACAATCTGCCCGGTTGACTTTTCATGTGTCCAACCCTTATTGAGCATAGCCTTGTGGTCGGGATGATTCTTCACGTAATGGTTAACAGAGTCTGGATTAGGACCTGTCTGCCATTTGCTTTTCTTGCCCGGACCATGAAACGTGATTGAAGTTTTCTTGAAATCTTTACCATACGAGCCCTTATTGTAGTGAGCCACATATTTCACGCTTCCTGCTTCATGTAGTGTCAATTCAGCACCTCTCACATTCTTTAGATGTTTGACGAATTTACGAATACCAGCCTTACTAGAGCCCTCAATTGTCTTATGGTTCCAAGAGGTCACGCCATGCTTTTTAGTCACACCAGCAGCGTGTGCGCGTCGAATAGCACTATCTGCTGTGAACTCATTGGGCGTCGAGTACTTGACTTCATGGTTCTCTTTGATCTTTTTGGGCTTCTTCTTGTTCGCGTCAAAGATGGGCTTCTTGCCTGCTGCAACGCGGCTACTATCGAACTTGATCAGTTTGTCAAGTGGCGATTTTCTTGCTTCATGTATCTTCAATTTCCATTTCCCATTTGCTACAAGCGTTGACAGATGCCGTTGAGCGTGGCTTGCCTTCATTCTGCTCACTTCGACTGACTTACCACTGACTCGACGCATAACCACATGACCCTTCTTATTGGACATGCGAAAATGAATCCGATCGCCTGTGGTCGGATTGTGTAAGGTGTGTTGTGCTACCTGCTCTGCAAGTAGAGCTTCCTCGTTAAGATCCACTCTTCAGTGCCTTGTGGGCTTTCGCCTTGGCTTTCTTGCGCTCTTCCTTACGGCGCTTTCGGAAATCCCCAGCGTTCGCGAGATAGCTATTAGCCTTCGCCGTCGAATTGTCATCGTAATTCCACTTGCCACCCTTACGTTCCTTGCCCTCATCCAGCATGGCTTCAAAGCTTTCATCAAAAGTAATCTCTTCGCCGATTGCTTTCTTGAAATGAGCGTGAGATTTCGTCATCTTGCTTACCAATGCCTGTCGATCAGCTGGGCGCTTGTGTGACGCGATATGCTTCTGTGCCTTGTACGCTGTACCCATTGACACTTTATGACTGCCTCCATCTGCGAAATTGACGGTGTGCTGTCCACGCATTGATACAGACTTACGAAGCTGCATCTCGAGGTGATCGACCGGGCTTTCATCGTCTTCAGTTTTGGTGACCTTCTGATGGAAGCGCATTGCTGGTTCCATGCTCTTTGCTCGCTTTGCGTCATTCTTCGCGCGCGTAGAACCGTATGCTTCGCCAAACTTCTTCATGCCTCTTGCCTTTCTGTCTTCATCGTCATAGTCCGCGTACTTGTCTTTGCGCGCTTCCTTACGATTGTCCGCTGCTTGCATCTTCATCTGTTTACGCGCGAGTTTCTTGGTACGATTGCGCGTATTAATCTTATCCGCCTGTGAGAGCTCTTCGTTGTGCATGTTCTTTTCCTCATTTGTTCTTTTGCGAAGGCTGGACAAACGCTTCTGCTCACCCTTACGAACACCAGGCATCAATCGCTTTGCGATACGTTGAACAGAACCACGCTTTCCTGCAATGATCTTGTCAACGCCGATCTTTTCAGATGGTGAGAGTTTGGAGTAATTGCCACCTCGGGCTCCCGCATACTTCTTGCGGATGAAGCTCATCGCTGCCTTACGCGCTCGCTTCTCGAGGTTGCCTTTGCCTGCTTGACGTTTCATCTTGATCTTACGCATACGCGCGATACGAGGCGCCAAGCGCTTCATCAAACGAGAACGCTTCAGGCGCTGTTGAATGTTAAGAGGCTTTGCTTCATCGAGTGTTTCTTCGTCCATGTCTGTATCCTCATGCATCCAACTAGGGAGTTCGCCACGCTTCTTCAGCTCTTTGGTGATCGCTTGGTGTTGCACGCCAGATGGTGAATCCATCCCGATATGACGATTTCCGCGAGCGTTATTATTGTGGAAACCCTTGAGCGTGTCGGTATCTAGCTTGCCTGTTCGCGCGTGAATACGCTCTTTCTCTAACTTATCGAGTTTGTACTCTTTCTTCGCTGTACGAGTGCGTGTCTTCATCACGTCAGCGCCGACTTTACCCTTCTTTTTCAAAGGAGTCGCTTCGTCCAAAGACTCATTAGGTCCATAGCCTTTGGGTGTGCGATCAGTCGTGGTAGACTTTATCTTCGCTGATCTCTCTTTGAAGCTCTTGGATTTGAACAGCTTCTTGAGGTGAGCAGGCACTTCTCTAGGTTGTTTCATGTCGCTGCCTTCATTTGTTTCTTCGTATTTATGCAATTCTCGTATTTCATTGAATACAGCAACACGGTCACGCTCAGGCAGCTTGGATGGCATGCCCAATTTGAACAAGTCATAATTGTTTTCTGCAGCATATTTTCGTATTTTTGATGCGGAGATACCTTCGATGCCTTCGGCGTCTGGATCACGTTGACCAGCTGAAACGACATTCTCAATGATCTTGGAGAAGTCCGTCACGCGATCAGCACCCACAACCAGAGTTATTTCATCATAACCTTTTTCCTGCAATTCGCGATACACGTCCACAATTCGAATGGCGTCTGATCGTTGGACACATTCTCCAAATGCGCGTTTAGCTGCACGGATTTTCACGTTATACGATAGTGGGTTACGATCATCATCTTGAGTGTGTGACAGATACACGAATGGCGTTGCGCCCTTGATCTTAGCGATCTCCTGCAATTTGGTGACCAATTTCTCATGTCCAATTGTCGGTGGGTTCATTCGCCCGAAAGTAAATACTGCCTTCATATCAGCCTCTTGATTGCCGCCTTGACCTTGTTTATGTTTTTGCGTGGATCGCCCTCAGCCGTGTCTACCATCATCTTACTGCGTCCGAACAGGGGTACAAGGTCCTTCTTGACCTTCTCCATCATGCTCAACGATTTCTTGAGGATGTCGAGTGAGAGACCGCGACCACCGCCCGCTTGACGTTTAGCGCCACGCTTCTCAATCTCTTTCGCTACTGCGTCGAAATTCTTCTGGTTGTTCAGGTCAAGATCAGGACGAATACCCACAAAAACGATATATGTTCTCCATCCCTCTGACTCGAGCTTATTCTTCAGGTTTCGGATACGACCGACCTGTCCACCTGTCTCCACGAACACGATATTCTTACGACTGGCGAGCGTGTCTTCCTGCTTTCGTCGCGTGATTTCACGACCAACGGCCGATGCTGCATTTGTGGTGGGCCTACGTCCCTTGAAGAAATCCATGGGATCCTTGAGATCCGCCATCTTGGTCGTCTTCGTCACGCCTGCTTTCTTGAGCTCTGCTTTGCGCTTCTTCTCCTCAGGCGAGTCCGCTTCGATATCAGACCCGAGCTTGAACTTCTTGAGGATCTTCTCAAATGGCTCGTCGGGGTCGATCAGGACGAATTTCAGTCCCTTGACGATTGCTGCCTCTGCTATTGTGCTCTTGCCCGACGCGGCTCCGCCTACGACCCATACAGCTACGGGGCGCTTCCTTGCTTCTGTGAGGTATGTGCTAAAACGTTTCATATCTTTAACACCGCTCCTTTGCTTTTAGCAATAATCGTTGGCTCATCAACGATAACCAACCTAGATAGATTTTTACCATTTGTGGCTCCCTTGAACAGTTTAGGGAAACCATCTCCGGTCTTTTCGTTGTATTCGATAGACATGAACCCAGATCTTTCAAATCGTATATCTCTCTTACGCATTTTGAAGAAAAATTTGGGTATTTTCCTCATATATTCTTCGATTGAAAAGAATGAGCCATTAAGCGTTAGCGTGTCGTTTCTCAATTCTCCAGTGACCTCCATAGGCCCAATGTACATATGCGTGATCGGACCGCCCATTTTAGGGATGCCCTCAAGAATAGGTCTGACATATTTGTCGGGGATTTCAACGAAAATGTCTGGAACTGTCGCGAAGGTTACCTTTTCCTTCTGTTTCAGCTTCATAGTTTTCTGCATATGATTGGTTATTGTCGCATATAGCTTGGGCAACAAATCTGGAACCACAACTTTCAAGCCACCAATACCACCACCAGCTAGCGACGGCGCTTGAGTTCCTTTGGCAGATATACCAAGCGTCTTTTTGTCTCGGGTGTGTATCATAATATCGATATAAGGCTCTTTGCCTATGGAGCTAAGTCCTTCATTTTTCTCAGCACTCTTGATCTTGAGGTTTCCGAGTGTTTTGATAACCATTTTATCATTGGCAAGAGCTAACTCGTTAATGATGTTGATAAGCCCAGTCTCTTGACGTTCAGTTCCCATGCCACCGGCTTTCGGCGGAGTTCCACCAAACTCTTTGTCTTTGTAAAGACTTGTTATATTTTCAAAGGTGATTTGTGTTTCTTTTTTCACTTCAATGTATAGTTTATCTTTGTTTTCTTCTTCTAGCCACTTGGACAGAAATGTTGGGCTCAACTCATTAACTTTGATGTTGTCTTTGAGTCTATAAAAGCCAGTACTTTGCAGCAAAGGCCCATCGTTCGTTTTAAGACGAAAAGAGCCTTGGTTGTTTACTCTGTCTGTAAACGTCTGCACATTATTTCTCTGTAGTAGATCTCTCTTAGACAACGTAGCCACAATACACCCTTGAAACCTTTCAAAGGTATTTATAAGTCTCGCCAAACTTTCAGGAAATCGGGATGATGGTGGAAGATGTTGCTGACAATGCTCGCTTCAGCTGCAGACATTTCGATCAAATCTATTACATCTGCGTCGCCGTCTTCTTTGGTTTTAAACCATTCGCCTGGCTCTCTCATCCGGATCTTATCCCAGCTAGCCAATCTCAAACAGCCTTGGAATGCTCGAAGTTGTCTGATAGACTCTTCATCTTTAAATTGAAATTGCTCATATCTGTCTAACAATAACCGACAGGCAACCAGCATCATGTCGCGATCATACAGCATCTTTAAGCTTCCTGTAGCATTCCTGAACCATCAGGAGCTGATCCCAACAATCTGCGAGGGCGTGGTGATGATTGGTCGACCGACGCGCTTTGATATCATCTTTCGTTAATCCGCAGACATCATAGAGCGTGCGCGTACAACGGGCATTCCAGAACAACCAGGGCACGTTCTTCTCGTATCGCTCCCAAGCAGTTTTGAGCAAAATCAGGTCATAGTCAGAGCCATGCGACCAAGGGATATCGTCCTTATCGATCCACTTATGCAGCCGCTGTAGTGCGTCTCCGATATGGATCCGAGGTAGTGCGTCGAACGCCTCATGCCGAGCTTTTGTCGATTGTCGTCCCCACCAATCCATGGTGTCTTGGCCCCAGTCGAACTCTTCTTCTTCTAGGCTCTTCACGTCAACGCGACAGTAGAATGACTTGCTGCCTGTCTTGGCGAGCAAATCGTCCATATCTTTAAATTCCATGCGACTGAAATCTTGATGCCGATCAAATTTGATGGCGCCAATAGTGAGAATGCCAGAATTGACAGTCTGTCCAATCGTCTCTAAATCGATCATTACGTCTACTGTCATACAATAATTCCTTTCAGATGAGTGAATATTAGATCGCCGAGTTCAGCCATCTTGGTTGCGATTGTCGGATCCGTGTTGTACAGATAAGTGCCGACGACACCGGCTAGGATGCCATATACGAAATTCATTTCTTGATCTCCATTGAAAGTGGGATTTCAGGCATTTCAGTCCACAGAATTGCAGGCTCCTGATCCCAAGCGAAAAGCCCATCTATAACGTCAAGCATTTCCCCGGGTTGGGATGTCTCGCGACGTTTGAGCACGCCGCGTTTGAAACCGTTTCGCCGGTCACCGAAGATGACCAAGTATTCGCCCTCGCCCTCTGGCAGGTCCGACATGATCTTCCACGGCGTGTTCCCAAGTCGCTTTTTGAGAGCAAGCCGAACAGTCTTCATCTGCTCATCGGTCACATTCACGACAGTCATCAGATTTGCCAATCTTCCAAGTCTACTTCATCCCGAGATGCAACCCAGCGAATGAACAGGCCGAGTTGACGCCCGTACGCCTCGATCTCCCAAGGCAGATCCCAATAGTCGACGCCTTCGACGGCGTAATCTTCGAACATCCACTTGGTCTTCATCAAACGAATGCCACGACCGTCAATCCGGAGACCGCCCTGAACCAATTCCTTGCGCGCGTACTGCTTGACATGGACCAGCTCATGCATCATGTTCTCGACCATTCCTCGACGGTCCAGCCCAGAGTCCAAACGAATTTCAAACCACCGCGGGCGCGCGTCGTCATCTACGATCAATGCTTCACCTTCGATGCCTTCTTCCGACAAATCGGTGATGTCCACATCCAAGGTGATGTTCTTCGCGAGGCGTTTGCCCAGGAGCATCTCAAGTCCAAAATCAATGGCGCTCATGAGATCATCATGGGTTTGTGACGAGTAGTCTCCGGTGAACTCAGTTCTAGAAGTCATGGGTTTGCACCTCTTCTTCAAAAACGAAAGTGCCCTTACTATCGATGTATCCCGAGTCGAGATGAAACGAGCCACGCCGCGGACGTTCGATTTGTGCCCACGTATAGGCTTCTTCGACCGTATCAAACATCTCTTCCTGTTCCCAGAAACCGTCTGCGTTCGATACTTCCGCGCGAATAACGATTGGATTGACTTGCTGCATAACGTCTTTCTCCTCATTGTGTAATTATAGAGTAACACAAAAAGTCAGCAATGTCAAGACATTTCTTCATAAAAATCGAATTAAATTCGATCTGTCAAGTGCATCGCCTTGACCTTGGGGAAGCGGGGAATGCCATCTGGCGTCAGGTTAAAGTAAACGACAGTAGCCTCTTTGCCAATGAAATCTGCCTTATTAGCAAAGAGCTCCGCACTGTATTCATGACTCCCAATGATACCCGCTCGGAACTCTTTACCGTCGGCTGTATCGAAAACGACACGAGCGGCGATTCCAGCAAATTTGCCCTTACCGTCTTCGATCTCTTTGACGATGAATTCCTCATCTTGAAACTCCTTTCGCTTCAGCAAGTGCTTCGAACGCTTGTTCTCGTACTCACCAGAGACCGAACGGACCATCTGACCCTCCATGCCGTCGTCCATGTAGCCGGAGTAAAGCTCATCAAGTTCTTCTTGGGTTTGGACCAACGTGGTGGGCACGTATACGATTGATGGGTGAGCAAACTCTGCTTGCAGCATAAGCATGAAATTGCAACGCTGGGCGAAGGTCTTGCCTATCATCGACGGAACATCGTAAATCCAGTACTGAACAGTCTCAGCGGCTTCGGCGAGGTTTTCAGCAGTAGGCTTGCCTTTCTTCGCGAGAGAGCAAATCTTATTGAAATCGTTGTTCAACTTCGAAGCGTACAACTCGCCGTCGAGAATCAGATCTGGGAACATATCGAAAACATCCTGCAGTGCCTCTGGAATGTGAGGCACACTGACAAGGGGCTTATCGGAGCGTGACATAACGCTCCCCTCGCGCACATTAGCGCGAATGCCGTCCAACTTCGGCTGTGAGTATTTAGGAAACACGTCGAGGAATTTAGGATAATCCTCGTACTTTTTCGCCAGCATCGGTTTGAATGGTACTTTGGTCACGTCATCGAGATCCTCGATATTCGCAACATAGCCGCTAGACAATTTGCCTGTGTAATTCGACAGAGCAATCGCTTGAACCTGCTCTTCTGGCGTTGTCTCGTTCGACTTGCCAATGTTCACGCCCTTCACTGTGGTCCAGGCCGAGACAATCTTTTTGCCGTCGATTTGACCAGAAATGGAGCGATAGCGATTGCCATCAAGCTCCATGTTCCAAACCTGAGTTGCGCCCGTCGAGGTGCGCTTGTAGATTGTATACATCAATTTACTTTCCCTTTGTCATTGCCTGGAAGAACTGAGGATCGGTGCCAAGAACTGATCGATTGGACATCGCTACCGACACTCCTCCAATCGGCTCCCAACCCTGGGAGATCAATTTTTTAACAGTCTCTATCAATTCGAATTGAGTGTTGGTTGTGATTATCGTATAATCCATTGTCTCAACCCTCCATCAATTCAAGATGACCATCGATCTGTTCTTTGAACGACTCTTCCGAGATCATCGGATCATACGACTTGCCCGAGAGGTGGAAAACGAATTTTCCAGTCTCAATGTTGCGGGCTTCGTGCCAAAACGTGTAGCGATCGCCTTCATCTTCACGATCTACATCGTAAACGAAACCGCGATATCCATGTCTTGCGTCTGTCATAACATCTCTTTCCTCATTGTGTAATTATAGAGTAACACAAAAAGACAGCAATGTCAAGACATTTCTTCAAGAAAAATGAATTATTTTCTTAGGGATTTTCCGGGGGAGCCGACAGCAAATTTGATGTGATCTTCGCCGCCAATCTCTCTCGAGTAGGCGAATTTGCGTAGCTGTGGAAATTTGACGAGTTCTGGGATGTTCTCGCGGATGGGATAGGTGAGTTTGTCTTTGAGTAGCTTCTCGACCACTTTCGGCTCGAGGAAATGACTTTCCGCTTCGGCAGTGGTTTTCATGAAGAATCCAAGCGATGGACCAGAGATCTCGCCGTAGCTACGATGCATCTTGACATCTTCGGTGACAATCATACGCAAACCCTCTTTGCCTGCAGGCGTCCCGTTCGTGCCGACAGCGACGCGCTTTCGACCTTTCTTGTCCTTGTACATCGCGACGGTGACGATCTTGCCGCCCTTTCGGATGAGCTTCCACATTGGGATATTGGCGATCATATCCTCTTTGGATTTGAACCCATTTCCATGCATGCCGCCAATAGCAGCGTATGACGAAACGAGGATATCCCACACCTCATCGATGAAATCTTCAGGCTTGTATTTTGAACTGGCCTGTTTTGGGAAGACGTTGATTACACGTTCTTCGAGATATTGCTTAAATCGTTCCATCCAGTGCTTCTACTTCCGTATTGTGGAGCTCCTCTATCAGACTATTTATAACAACGTCATCAGACAACCAGACACGGCCTTTGTTCTCCAATAATGAAACGGCGCGGTGCCAATGCAATTTGGTGGTTACGAAAAATCGCGGAGTTTCAGTACTGCTGTAATCTGAAGAGTCCACCGGACCGATCACCAATGTCTTGTAGTGATACTTCTCGCTCAGCAATGCTATCCCATGCTCCCGAATGGCAACATCTGGGACAAACGCGACGACCACATCTGGGTCGATATGCAGAACCTCATCGATGGTCTGCCCTTCCAAAGTCAAGACTTTCATCAACCCGTTCCTTTCAATTCGGTGTTCACGTTACCCTCTTCGTCCATGAGGCCAAATTGGGCGGTGTAATGCGAACCTTTACGGTTATACATTTCGCACCGCGCGAAATCGCGTCCCTCTTCAAATTCGCTCGCCTCAACGGCATCTTGAGCGACTACATCGCCATTCCGATTGTAGACGGTGAATAGAAAAACTTCTTGCATTGTGCTTCCTCCTCATTGTGTAATTATAGAGTAACACAAAAAGACACAGATGTCAAGTCTTTTTTTCAAAAAAACTTGGACTTTCTCCATTAAAGGCGGCTCCCTGATTGAGCTTGAAAGCGAGCTGATATGCCTCGCGTTCGCGCGCGTCAATGAACGATTCCATGACCAACCCAGTCAGTTCTTCGATCACGCTGTAGACGCCTTCGGTTTGTAGCACGTAGTAATTAGGTGAACCCATCAAATCGCTTCCTTATGCTGTTTTCATCGTTTTCTTGCCGTTGACCAAAACCGCTGTTGTTCATCACCGGCGGGTCTTCTGCCTCTGTCTGAGCGTCTTGCTCAACGTCATACAACCGCATCTTCGACCGATCCACGCCGACCACAAATTTCTTGTATCGGTTCAGATCGTTGTAGCGGTTCTTAAGCTGGATGAAAAGGATTTGGTTCAACTCCACCATCTCAGGTGTCGGTTGTGCCATCCCCCACATAAGGTCACAGGTTGCTGGCAGACCAAACGATTCTGACGTGTCTTCAAGGGTCAGATCGCTGTTGCCAAATCCACTGCGCGTTGTTTGCGTTGCTGAAATGATGGGCAGGTTCATCTCAACGGCGAGGCCCCTCAATTCTTCAGCAATCGCTTTGATGTAGAAATACGATCCAACATTTGAGCCATCCTTGAAGCGTGAGGATTTGCAGATGTTGAGATAATCGATGTAGATGATATCAGGCTTGAAGTTCTTCTTCATCCGAAGTTCGTTAATCAGATGACGGAAATGCCCCGCTCCTGCTGTTGCGGTCGGATATTCCTTGATAATAAGTTTGCCGGCCGTCCGCTTGTTCAGCAAACTGATACTGTCGCCAAAGCGCTTGCGTCCATACGAGGGCACGTCAGTGATCGGAACGTCCAGAAGGTTCGCGTCGATGCGTTCAGCAATCCGTTCCTCAGCCATCTCCATCGTGATATAGAGCACGTTATGACCAGAAGTCAGATTGTTAGCCGCAAAGTGGCACATCGCCAATGACTTGCCGACGCCCGTACCAGCCAGGATCATGTTCAACGACTTGGGAACAACGCCACCACTGGTGATCTCATTCATGTAATGAAGATCAAACGGGATATGGCTCACTTTGTTGTTGTAAAAGTCGAACCGATCTAAGGCGTCTTCGAAATAATCATGACCAACACTATTATCAAAGCAAACGCTGAGAGCATTGGACAGTATATCAGGTATCGCGCCTTTCGATTGGTCAGAGCTCTCATCCAAGATTTGGATGCTCTCCATGATTGCATTGTGAATTGCCCTATCTTGACAGAATTGCTCTGTGTTCTCTACTAGCCATTCTGTGTCTTTGTTCTCTGCTTGCCCGATTTCATCGAGAACTGTAATAATGTCACTGAAACGATCTTCCGCAGTCTTGCCAATTTCAATCATCAATGCCTCTTTCATTGGCATTGCATTGTACTTCGTTACATAATTATTGACGGCATCAAATAGTTCTTTTTCGTTCTGGTCGTGGAAGTATTCGTCTTTCAGGAACGGTAGTGTCTTTCGAGCAAACTCTTCATTGCTTATCAGGTTCTTTAGTATCAGATGTTCTATTCGCATTTATTTCCTCTTGATCCTTTGAATATTCCTCAATGACATGAGTGAGGACATCACCTACAAGCTGTTCAAATCTTTGTAATTCTTCTCCTTCCATTTCGTCGCCCGCGATTAGATCGTAATGATATTGAAGTGTTACTTCATCGCCTTCTTCCTCTTTGAACGTAACAACACCATATCGATACTGATATCCCATGAATTCACCAAGGATAATCTCCGCGACGGCGTTTTCGCCCTCTGCTCCATCTACGAACATGTATTCTTTGCTGATATCACGTTTCATTTTAAATCCTCCGACTCCATTTCTTCAAGCCCCTCCTGAGCTTCATTATCTTCGTCTGTATCATTCCCATACAAAAACTCCGTCGCTGCTGCTTCATCAAGCTGTCTTAGCACGTCTTCAGTGTAGAACTTCTCAGGATTGTTGTCGATGTACTTACCGAAGCGTTTCTTCCCATCGATGATGAACTGGTTGCCTGACTTTTCGAAGATACCATACTTCTCTGCAAGCTCTAGCAGACCATAGTATCGATCCAACCCTGTCTTATGATTGAGCTTGACCTTGACTTTGACCTTTTCGCGCGTGAAGCGAGACTTCGCTGTAGTGCATGAGATGATGCTGCCAACTACGTTCATACCATCACGATCCATTGCCTTTGTCAAGAACAAAATGGTGCTGGCCGCATACTTCAGTCCGCCACCACCGCTCATCTGATCTGGTGAATACATATCCATTGTCTGATATGTATGGTTGCAGACAATCATCGGAACGTTGACTTTTGCCAGCTTCAACGTCAGCACGCGAAATGCTCCACGGATGAGCTGTGTTCGCGTCATATCACGAACGTCTTTCTCTTCGCCAATATCGTTGACTTCCTTCTCAGTACTGAGATTGCCAAGGCTGTCGAGCACCATCATCATCCGTGGTGGATTCTTCGCGTCCTTGTAGCTCTCAAGCGTCTTGAAAGCACGTGAGCGGAAGCGCTCAATCGTCGGTGGCTCATTGATGATAACGCGCGTGGGATCGATCCCACGGCTCTCCATCATTGCCTTTGTCGTTGCCGACTCTGTGTCTGAGTGAGCGATGATGCTCTTAGGAAACTGCTCGAGGAAGCTTCTCATGATGCCTAACGCGAAGAACGTCTTACCCGTTGCGCTCTCGCCCGCTAGTCCAAGAATCTTGTTGTCTGGCATTCCGCCGAAGATCGATCCGCTGATCAAAGCGTTCAGGATGTAAGATCCTGTGTCAATCCATCCACTTGTTTCACTGCTGTTTAGTCCATCGGACAAGACTGTTGCATTTTTGTCATTAATCGACTTGACGAGATCACGCGCGAAGCTCGCCTCTTCTTTTTTGGGTGCAGGTGCTGGCGTCGGTGTAACGCCTAATGATCCTGAGGATGTTGTAGCCATGTAGTTCCTTCCTATATCCGTTTATTCATTATGACATACTTTACTCAATTGTCAACCAAATATTGCCTCTAATGTTGCGATTTCTTCGACATTCCAATTAATAGCCTTCATAATCGAGTCGACTGGAGCGAGGAATGCTTTCTCGAACTGTGTCTCATAGTCCACGTACTGATCGAGATCAAACTCCTTGGGCAGAAAATTGACAAAGCCCACTGTCTTCTGAAAGATTGTGTTTGGCGATTTCAGGTAGATGAACTTGATCTTGTCTCCTGAATTGATGCGCTCGTACCTGTTCGTCAGCTTATGCTTCTCGAGTAGATCGTTGTAGACAATCGCTGCTTTGACCTGCATCGGCGTGCCCTTGCGATACAGCGAGGCTTGATCCATGTACTGATCGATTTTGTTGGCGGTCCGTGGAAACGCCACCTCTTCAGCTGGAGCGGCGAAGAACACCTCGCGACATTCTGCGATCTTCCGCTGAGCTGCAGCCTGATCTTCGTTCAAAATGACTTTGATCGTTTCCTTGATCATCTCGCGACAGATACCAGGTGTGCTCGAACGTACAGCCTCGATGCCTACGAATTTGATCTTGGGCTCATTGTACTGTACGCCCTCATTGTTCCAGACGTTGAGCATGTAGTGCTTCTTGCCTGTCCATATGCCTTTCGAGGCGATTGCCTCGCGCGCCATGATCATCCGATTTTCCTTGCAGTTCATCCGGCGGCTCAATTCTTCGTATGATCGATTGAGATTTGGGACGATCTTCTCCGCGCAGACGCGATCCAAGAATTTGACGATCTTGAGCTCATCTGCTCCATCTGGAAAGATCATGTTGACCAACGGCTCGAAGTTCAGATACAACGAATCCGTGTCAATGGCTATCACATAATCAACGCCTACTGTCTTGAGCATTTCGTTGAGCTGCTTGTTGACCGTGAGCTCTGCCCATCGAATGGATAGCTGCCCTGTCAATGTGATCGACTCTGCCATACGGATATCGAAGTAACGGAAGTATTCGTTCGACATGGCGCCATAAAGTCCGTTCATGAGGATCTTGATCGCCATTTGCCTGTTGTCGAGCGTGCTGATCGCTTTTTCATGCTTGTAGGATTTGCCCTCTTTCTCGACCAACTGCTTCACGTCAAGCATTTCTTGTTTGATACCCGCTCGATCAAAATACAAACCATCAATGATTTCAGGGATGATGCCCTTGAAATCTGTTCTGAAGTTCTGCCCTGATGCTGATATGCAGATATCTTTTCGATCTTCTACTATCTTATCTGTGTCGAACATCCTCAGCACGCGGTCGGGCGACACGTCTGGATCACAATCGTTCAAGATCGTCTCTGGGCTGATGTTGTACTGCATCATAATATGAGGATATTCTGACTGTAGATCGACGGAGACCACCCACTTGTATTGTCCTACAGGAGGATCCTTTACGAAACCACCAGCAAATGGCTCTTTATGGTTGCCCTTCCTTGGTGGCGTAACGATGTACTTTTGCTGTAGTTTGTTCATAATGAAGGCGTCCCAAATGGCTACAGTGCCAAAGACTTCCTTTAGCGTGCATTTAGCCAAGTACGCCATTTCAAAAGCAAGAGTGATGAGCCCCAGTTTGTCTTCCAAACGGTCGACTAGATCCACGTCCTTGATGTTGTAGTCAATGAACAGCTGCGGATTATCCGCGCGAAGATTGAACAACGATCCATACTCTGAATAGTCGAGCTTCTTGTCATCGAGAACAACATGCGCTATGTGATCTAGCTTATAGCTTTCCTGTGCTCCGAGTGTGTTGTATGTGAATTTCTTGAACAAATCAAAGAGATCAAGCTGAACGATGCCGACGATATCAAAAGTCATGATCGGTCCAGAGAATCCAGACCGCGACGTTTCGTACACCAATCCCCATGGCGATAGCTTCTTGCTCATGTCTGTACCAATCGTCTTATCGATGCGATTGACCAAATATGGGATGTCAAACTCTGTACTGTTCCAACCTGTGACAATGTCTGGCATGTGAGAACGCCAATGCATCACGAAATTATAAAGGAGCTTGTCCTCATCGGCACAGTGAACGAACACGACCTTCTTGTCCTTGAAGATCGATTTGCTCTGTTCCCAGCCGTCGAGTGCCCACACGTAAAACGTGTTGTCTTGATTGTTTTTAACAGTTATCGCTGTAACAGGCCAATCCGCCTTATCCGCGTGAGGGAAGCCCTCGTCACTTTCTACCTCAATGTCGACCGTTGTCACGTTGATAAGATCACGATTATACTTGATCTTTGGCGCAAATGTCTCAGCGATGAACTGGTGAACGTAGCTAGTCGATCCGTAGATCTTGCTGTTCACCACATCCTTATTACTTTTGACAAAATCTGATGCGTCGTAGATCGAGTCAAATTTGATGCTATCTACGGGATAGTTCTCAAGCGTCCGCCACTTAGCATCCTCATTTTTTGAGGGGACGTAAAGCGTCGGCTTAAACGACACTCTACGTTCCACTCGTTCTCCTTGCGCGTATCCTCTGAAAAGGATCTCATTACGATAACGGTCAACGCTGGTATAAAACATTCAAGCTCCTGGTACGATTAGACTTGGTGTAGCCGATTCCATGATCCCGCCAACCATCTTAGCGTACTCGTTCCGCAATTGGATGACGGGTTCGTATGATGTCATTATGACATGATTTCCCTCCAATGTCAAGTGATCTTCTTCAGAAAACATGGTCTGCATGACTTCGACAAATGCCATCTTTGGCTGCATTCCTGGTTGCGTGTTCGGATCGAGTTGGATCTCGAATGGTCTTTTCAACGTACTTCCTAAAGTGGGATGAACCTCACCAATGATGATCTGTCCAGTCATTAATACCCATACTTCAATTTGCATTCATATACTCCCTATGTAGTGAATAGTGAGGACGACGCCAATGGATGACGCAAGCCCCACTAATAATTTCAAAAAATCTTTGATGACCATGGGAAAAACGATGTCCATGGTGTGATCTTTCATTACCGTAGCAATGGCGAGCTCACGACCGCATAGTAATCCGATGAAGACAAAGGTGGTGCTCATAGGAATGCTGTTGTATTGAATAAAGAAAAACAAGATGAAGGCGTACACTAGGTCAATAATCGTGGCAGATCTGATGTATCGAGTGCCACGTTTCTCCATGACTATTTTCTGCATTCGCTTGTTTAGTGGAGAAAACGTCCAGCCAAGGAAACCCGACATGACGATACAGACGCCAAATACTGTCTTGAGTTCCATATTCCGGGGCATGAAGACAGCGATGTTTGCTAAATCGTGTTGAAGCCACATGACCCAAAGCACGCTTGTGCTAAGCCACTGGGCGATTGTCCAGGCGCCTTTGTTGCGTTCAACGACCTTTTCGCTCTCATCGATCACACGCGCGAGGACGATCCATATCAAATAGCCGACAATCGCGGCGAGACCATATCCCATCACCGATTTGAACAGCATCTTTTCCATGACCACCGTCGTCGCAAACGCGCTCAGCACGATGAATGAAGTCGATACAGGCACGCCACATGCTGTCAAAATGAGTAGGATGGCGGGACCTAGTAGATGATACCAATAGATTTCAATCGCAGGAATGTGATCCAGACGACCGAACGAGATGTCTCCGCTGTATAGATATCCATAAAATACTGTAAGGGAAAGCAGGATCGATGCCCCCGCCCAACCGATAATCCTCATCTTTCGCGTGTCGTTTGACGCAATGAACGTCCCAAGCGTCTGTACTGAGTCATTGGCTGATACGGCAAACATGGCCATAATCATCCCAAAGAAAGCCACCGTATCCATAATTTACTCCCTATCATATAGCGTGTATTTCGCCGTAATCTCCTCGCCGGGTTGGATGTCGCGGTGGGTCCACAAGTGCATGCTAGACCCGCTTGTCGTCGTGTAGCAATTGGGATTGTCGCTTTCGTTGTAGAGTCCGCCCATAGGTGATCGTAACCACCACGGACCTCCGATCCCGATCTCAACTTTCGTATGCGTTCGACCCAAGCATCTTTTGCCAGGAATGAGCTCAATAGCGAAAAGCCCGAGACCGTTGACCTCGGACTTCCCTATCGTCACTCCCTCAGGTAATGCGGGGTGATCTCCTGCTAGATGATGCGTCAATCCCAATCCAATCCTGTGACGTAGTACGTCTTGCCGCTTGAGTTACGCTTAGCTGAAAGCACCTCGTTGCGATTATCGCCTGCTCGACCACCCTTGAACGAACAGTGAATCCAACCGCTATACTTCACATCATCGTCCACATACTCGAGGATCAATTGATCGAAGTCGAGATTGTCAACAATCCATTGAGCAACCTCAATGTTGGTGCCGTCGCGACATTCGAAGTCAGCCGCTTCGCCTTTGCCATGTTGCGAGTCGGGCGTCCAGATGCGATAGCCACTAGAGACTGCAGTTGGACCCCAGCGCTCTCTGATGGGTTCCATGACCCATCTGCAGAGCTCTTTCATGTTTTGAATGTCGTCGTAGTCTGGCACATTGTCGATGCCATTTGTGTCAGCGTGATCTGATTTCAGAAACTCGTTGATCGAAAAATGTTTAGATAGCTGCATCAGGTGTAGCTAACGATCAAGATAACCACGGCAGCGATAACGAAAGCAACACCAAGACCACGAACAAAAGGACTGGCGAGGAAGCCCCCCGGACGAAATTCTTCAGCCACGTCCTCATAGACTTCTTCCGCTTTCTCTGTCGCGGCATCTGTCGCTTCTCCAACGGCGCGCTTAACATCTTCTTTCTCCATCATTTGTATCCCTTTCTATTTCTTGTGCGCGTTACGGCGTGCTTTGCGAACCTTCGAACCAACCTTTCGGCGTCGTCGGCAATGTTTGCGTGTGTCTCTTCGGCTCATTTGACAAATTTCCTTTCAACCCAGTCTATGCCCTTCTCCATAAGAAGGATGATTGCTCCAGTCCCCATCAAGATGACGCCGATGGCGACCATCCAATAGAATGGAAGCAGCACCAGCCACCAAGACCAATCGATGTTATCGGTGAGTTTTAATACAATGAAAACAATGCCCAAAACTCCTGCAAATGTAATACCTTGGAACATAACAAATCCTTTATTAGCGTTTGATACGCTTCAGTGCTTCGAAAATGGCATCAATGTCCATATCGTTTCTCCTAAACAGACAGAGCGTCGTGACAAGCGGGACACTCTAAACCGTTTGGTGTGGCTTTTTGGCACGGGAAAAGCCACAAACCCGTCAATACACTACCTGCTGTTGCAGATCGTGTAGTTGTTCACAATCTTACAGCGAACAATCGGCTGCTGGTATTGAGGCTGTCCGCCGTAGTACGTGCGATTGCCACCGAAGTTCTGACGCTCTTCCAAGCGCACCTGATTGTCGCGGATGAGCCGACCGTTGCGGTCAATTCGCTGACCGTTCTGATTGATCATCTGACCGTGCTGATCGAGTCGAACAGCGTTGCCGCGAATAGCATTGGCGTTGTCGTATGGCTTACCAAGGGTATTGCCAACGAAGGCCCCACCCAGAGCGCCCAACAGGCCCCCACCCAACATTGCAGCCTTTCGGCCCTTGCCCTGTCCGATCTTGCTGCCACCAAAAACGCCTGCGGCAGCTCCGCCGAGACCTCCGAGTCCGGCGCCAACATTCGACATTTGACAACCGCTTAGAGCGACTCCAGCGGCAACCACTGCCGCAACCATAAGTCCCTTATTCATCTTTCGACTCCTTCTCTCTTCATCGTGTAGTGGGCAGTATTGCCCGTTCAAGAATCTTCCGCGGCGTCGTTAAACCCGCGCTCCCAATCGTAGTATTCCTGGCTTTCCTCGTCGGTTCCACACCGGTAAGGATTTTCTTGATACTCACCCGATCCCAGGTGAAATTCCCATCCGGCGTTGTAGCCTTCTTGATAGGCCATCTTACTTCCTCACATCTGCGAGCTCGAGAACCGTCTCAAAATATGCATTCTCATACACGTAATGATCACCATCGCTGAACGTCTGGCGATATCCATTCTCAAGGATATACGCCACTCGAGCTTCGGCAACCGCCAAATCCGTCGTTGCGCCAACCGCCAAAGATTCTGAATGATCCGCGACAAAAACAACGTAGTACGTCTTCATCCTTCAAGCCCCGCATCCGCGAGGATCTTGTCCATGTCAGCCTGTGACGCGAACCCGTAATCTTCAGCGAAATCGATTGACGATGAGCACATGATCCGCTCGATGTCCATCGACTCAAAAACCTGTGCGAGCTGAACACCGTCTGTGCCGCGCCAAATAACAGGACCTCCGCCCAAGTTCGACACGACCAATTCACCCTCATCTGCGCTCAAAAACAATTCAACCATGATGTATTCCTCTTCCTCATTGTGTAATTATAGAGTAACACAAAAAGCGTCGGATGTCAAGTACTTTTTTTGATATTTTTTAATTTTTCTCGAATTAGTTTCGCCGCCTCTTCCATGGCATCAGCGTGCTTTTCCATGTATGAGATATCATCCCATTTGTACGTTCCATCAGGATAGAGGTGCATATCGAATTCTTGTTCGATCATGTCTTCGAAACTGAAATCATCTTCGGTCGCCTCGTCGTCAGTTTTTGACGCATAAAGCGCAGTTTTCACAAATCCAGGAGCACCTAGGTATGCGAACAAGTCCATATTAAACTTTACTTTCATTACTTTCTCCTTCCAATGTTGTACTTCGCGACGAGCTCCCATTCGCCCTTCTCCGCATTCGGGAGGATCTTGATCTGACTCAACGGCGCGACGGGATCGGCTGACTTTGCAGGATCCTCCATCTCGACCAAATCCCATTCTGCTAGAAGATTAGCGATTGTATTACGCCTGCCAAGATCGGATTCTCCGAAATCGGAATGCTTTCCATCCAGGGCGAAAAGCTCTTTGAAGTGGACAATCGCGTACCGACCTTGCTTGTGAAGGATGTGGCACGACTGGAACAGCTTCTTGTCTTTCTTCGACGCTACTCCGATCCGTGTCAATGTCTCTTTGACGATCAGAAAGTCCTCTTGTCTTTTCAACGTCACCCATACCAATGTCTCCAAAATATCATTCATCGTTTTCCACCTTTTTCAAGTCGTTTTTTTATTTTTTTCAGTTCATCATCAGGAAGCATGCTCAGGTATTCTTGCGCTCTTCGGCTGTTACATTTATAGTATTCCATAACAACTTCCAAGTTATTGCTCGCTTCGAATTTTCCCCACTTGCGACGGGACATTTTTTTCGGGCGAACAATGTTCAGCAACATCTCATACTGTAGCCTATTGTCCAAATGACTACATTTATTTATTTCGTTTGCAAAGAGGATGGTCTCTGCATATTGAGAAAGACCTCTATTCACGATGAATGGCACATAACCCTTTTCGGACACTTCATCCACCATGATGTTCTTTTTGGTTGTGGTGATTGTGTCTATGTAATCAAAAGGATTCATCACATTCCTCTCTTAAGAATATATGTACTTGATTAGTCCTGTCCTTCACTTTCCAGTAAATGGTTCTGCGGATACGATTTTTAAGCGTGGCGGCAGCTTGAAAGTGAACGGTGGTCCAAAATCTATTAACGGGCTCGTCTTTTATTTTCTGCTTAATCATTCTGCTCAATGAATTTCTCGTGACCCACGATCACTCACCTTTATCAGCACATAGCCCATCTGCTCTAAGATGTCAATGTTGGTTGAGACAGTTTTGATGTAGAGCGCAATGATCGGATTGTTGAGACCGCCGCGCGAGAACATCTCTTCCCATGACGGGGCCATATCCTTTCTAAAAGCGGGATCATTCTCCTCATATTCGACAAGCGTTTGGTTATAGGCTTCGTGCGCTACATCGATGATGAGTTCTCTGCTTGGGCTTACTTTTTCCATTCTACGTCCGCCATCAGCTGAACCATACATGAAGCCGTATTGATCTCACGATCTGCGACAAATGCATCCCAATACTGATGCTGACCAAGGATCACGACCATTTGAGCAGCGCCATCGGGCGTACATTCTTTTGATGAAATATCGTAAAAACGTCGGTACAGCGCAGACGACTCAATGTCTGAATGGTCTCCGACCCACTTTCTCATCTCTGTGAATTTGCCATTCTTGACATATCCCACCAGCTCCTGGATCGTATTGTTCACATCGTCTGTGACCATATGCAACATACCCGCGTCAATCTTGCCTGCTGCAATCGCATAACGTTGCATGACGCCAAGGACACGTCGCCAATCGGGATAGTATTTTTTGATAATTTCTGCGACCACCGCCTCTTCATACTCGACTTCTTCTTGGTCGAGGATGCTGCACATCCGCTTGAAGAATCGACCTGAGACTTTCGACACCTCTGCCTTCTTGACCCGAAACTCGATCACGTCACAACGCGATTCTCGGATCGGAGCGATGATCCGGTTCTTCATGTTGCAGGTCAAAATGAAGCCACAGTTGGCACTGAACTCCTCCATGAAGTTCCTTAGCCCTGCTTGCATCTCTGGCGTGAGATAGTCTGCTTCGTCAAGAATGACGTATTTGCGTCCGCCGATAAACGACATTGAGGACGCGTAGTTAGCGATCTCGTGTCGGAGAACGCCAATGCCTCTGTCAAGAGAGCCATTGATCATAATGTAATCGGCGCCCATATCGTTGAGCATCGCTTTGGCGACCGTTGTCTTGCCCGTTCCCGGAGGACCAGAAAGCAGTAGGGTCGGGATGTTCCCAACCTCTACAAACTTCTGGAATGTTTTCTTCAACTCACTCGGCAAGATACAATCATCGATTGTTTGGGGACGGTATTTCTCCACCCAAAGGAATTCGTCTTGCATACTTTCACCCTTCATACATGCTTTTGGTTTTGATATATGCCCATAGCCATACTACGAGGGCAACACTGTCAAAGAATATTAAACCGTGTAACCCCATATTCTTGAGCCAAAATAGAGGAAACCGATTGTCATTACAACCAACATAACAAGCTTAGGTTTGATTATATCGTCAAGCCTCTGCTGTTCTCGCGTCCTATCTTCTCTGAGCAAATTCATCATCACCGAAGCTCCATAATGTTACTATTCATTATGACATATCACTGAGATATGTCAATCACTTTTTCTTATTTTTGCCCTTCTTCATCTTGCCCTTGCCGAGCTGATTTACGTCAGCGGTGGCTGCTGCTCCGATCTGTGCGAGGTCGACCAACGACCCGCCAAACATATACATTCCCATATGTGACGTTTTCATCCATGGGCATAGCCATACTTTCAATCCAGCATTACGTGCCCATTGACAGAACATGTAATCTTCACTCAGGTATCGGTTTGTATCAGGACAGATGACTGTATCGAAGTACGCCATGATCTGTCGCGAACCGTCAAAATGCTTCGTTCGTACATGGTCAGGAAGATACTTCAACTCTGGATAAGCTTCTTCGAACACCTCAAACGTCTTGCGACGAATGATCATGAAGCCTGTTCCACTCTCAAGCACTTCCACGGGCTCATCCAACCTGATCTCCTGTTGATCGCTGGTCGGGTTGAACACGTAGTCACCGACAAACCGCTCTAGCTGCTGGGGATTTTCGTCTGCATATCCCTTATCTACAGCCATCTTGATCTTCTCCCAAGCAATCGTCTTCTTGGGATATGGGCCCGTGATTATGTCATAAGGACTATCATCTGACGCAAGAGCCACCATGGCGATCACGTCTTCGGGGTTGAAACCCACGTCTGCATCAATGAAGACCAGATGCGTACAGTCACTTCTCAAAAATTCATCCACGCAGTAATTACGTGCGCGAGTGATTAAACTTTCGTTAAACAAGTAGAAAAATTTGCATTCCACACCATGCATAGCGCACATAGTTGCTAGATCAACTGAAGACTTTGTGTATTGTCCTCCAGCCATCCCGCCATACATTGGCGTGGCAATAAATAACTTCCTTTGTCTCAATTCGTCAATAGGTATTTCAACATTCATATTGTATTCAAGTTCTCCTTTATACTGATGATTTGCTCTCGATTGCAATCCAATACTTGAGCTTTTCGTCATCACTGACAAAATTCGCAATTATTGCTTTATCCTTGGATGAGACCTCAACGTTGTAATCTTGAGGCATCATTTTGAAGTTGTCTGCTTTGAAGATCAACTTGAAGTCTGATGTTCCTTCAAGATCCGTCAAATTGATGCGATAGTAGTTGCTGTTCTGGTTATCAGCATCGGTGACCGACACGGAAAACTTCCCATTCTCACACTCGAAGATGACCTCGTTTGACATGAGCAAGCTCTTCATTTGGAGGATGCTTTTGACGTTATCCTCTGACAGTTTGAAGTTCACCACCACATTTTCCAAGGTCTTGATGTTGTCCGGCGGAAGGATGATGAGATTTGCTGCAGCGAACAGATACCGAAGACGTCGATCACCATCGGAGATAATCATGTTCTTCGCTTCGAATTCTACGTCTGCATCGTCGCCGAAAGCAGAGACCAGAGCGAGAAATTGCGTCAAGTCGTAGATGCCGAAATCTTGTGGGATGGTGGGATCGATCTGTGCCTCGGCGATGATGTTCTTCGCGGGTGAGATCGTCTTCAGGACGTTACCTGCTTTGAAGTATAACGAAGGATTGATTTCCGAGAAATTCTTCAAGACGTTGGAAGTATTGGTGTCAATTTTCATTCTGTATCTCCTTGTTCAAGATCATGTACGTGTACTGCCATAATAGCATAATGTAGGATCTTCATCAAATCCTTTCGTTCCTTGCCGTTTTTGTGTCCGTATCGTTGAGCGTACTTCAGGACATTGCCCAAGAACATTCCCATACCATGTCCAGAGTCAATGATGAACTCCGAAGCCTGGAACTTGTTTTTGTTGTAATGTCCCTTATATGTGTTATTTATATACACGCGCAGATCCTCGAGCAACACATCCTCAGAAAACTTGTAGTTTGGATCCTTCATCTTGCCGGAGACGTCATCCGCCATTTTTGCGGCAATTTCCTCGTCTGGTGAACCTTTGACGGTCGTGGCAGGCGAGAACGTCATGTTGCCGGTCGTAAGATCCATCTTCTCATTGTACATTATTGGAGTCCGGCAATGGCGGTCGCCAATCGCCAATGTCGTGCCACGTTCATTTGTCAAAGTCCAAGAACCGTCTCTCCAAATTTCAAGTCTCATCTCACCATCCCGAAATTTTGTATTTCCGACTTTGGTTCTGACTTCTGTCAAGTTGCCATAATATTCTTCAGATTCACTCATTTACGGGTCTCTCCATTTTTGCTCCCATCTTAGGTGCTTCTTTGTATCGCGCACACCACGCGAGAGTCTTCGAATCTGCGGGATGGCGCGCCTGTTCGCCCTCAGCTTCAACGTTGCAAATTTTCAACATCTTGTCTGAATTGTCTCCTGTTGGGCTCGCCAATACCCACGTGACTACTCCTGCCACTGTAATGATCGCGAAAATTGTATCTAACATCTCGTTCCTTTCCTACTGAAACACCGAAGACAGATCTTGGGTGTTTGCGTCTTCAGATATATCATCTTCGACTATTTTATCCATAGACAGATAAGTGTCTGATTTGGTGTACTTTACGTTGAGAGCATACTTTTTCTTTGAAATCACATCAACGTCTTCTATATTTATTTGTCTTCCTAAAGATATGTTGTAATCTTTCAACTTTACGATGCCATTTTGCAGAGCATCTTTCAAGTTTCCTGGCTTCAATTGATAAGGAACAAACTTTTTGTAAGCTTCTTCTGCATCTATTAGGAATTTGTGCCAGTATCGTGGGATGGAATAATCGTGCAACACCATGCCTGTCATCTGCCAATCTTCATTCCAGGGCTGCTCATGCAATTCTTTCAGGAGTAAAGTCACGTCTTCTGTCGTTGTCGCGTAGACGTCAAATTTCTTAAACGACTCCCACCAGACGTATTTCTTGAGACACACGGTTGGACAGGAATGCAGCGTTTCGAACGCGCTAAACCCGTAGGATTCCAGCTTCGAAGGATGATAAGCCACCTTAGCAGATTTGATGTAATCGACCTTCTCTTGTCCTGAGATGTCAAACTTTATTTCATAATTTGTTACGCCTGCTTCCGCGAACAGGTGTTCCCATTTCTTTACGTCCTTGCCCTTTGTCAAAACCTTAGCGTTCAGTCCAGATTCAGCAATTGCTCGAACAAATTCTTTAGGATTCTTTCGATTCTCGCAACGCCCAATGAACATAACGCCATCCTTAGGTTCATATGAAGGATTGAGCAGTCCACGTTCGGGAACAGGCATTGGCAACAAGTGAACCTTGGCGAAAGAATGAGCTACTTCTATGATATCTACATTGGTTTGTGATTGTGTTCCACAATAAATGCTTGCCGATGAAAACAGATCCTTGAGATAATCGTTGTAGCATTTACGGAAAGTGTTATCTTTGTACTTGCCGTGGTGAATACTCGACTCGTTGTGCGTGTAATGAACCACGGGGATGTAGTCAGAAATTCCAATGTGCTGCGCTGCCAACGTCGCGTCGGGAACGTTTGAGAGCACCATATCGTAAGAATTCTCCGCCAATGCCTTCATCATCGCAGATTGGAAATTGATCACCGTTTCCATGTTGATCGCGTCTTTGAAGACAAACATGTTGTTATGCTGGGTGGTGGGCAAATATTCATTGACAGTCGGAGTGTAGATATTATGCTCCAATGCCAAATCCTTTAGCATATCGTTCTCTTTGTCGCCGAGTGGACGATTGAGTACTAGATCTACACACCAATGCATGTTCTCTGCCATCTCCAAGAAGCTCTTGGTAAAGGAACCAGTGCCACCCGAGTAGGTCACGTGCTTCTTGGGCACAAGGAACATTATGCGCTTGTCATAAAGTCGTGTCAAAGTGGGATCCCCAATACTTTATCTTCGAACTGTTTTCCGTATGTCCCAGGATTGTCAGTCAAGTAGATTTTCATGTTCTTCAAAATCTCGTCATAATAGAAGGCAGATTGTGGTCTGCCTTTGACCATGTTGGTAAGCGTTCTCACCATCATGTGACTGTGCACTGGATCCTTCGCGTATTCTTCATTGATCCCAATCAATCCAAAAATCGCCCATCGACGGAGACATTGGATACACACGCCACATGATATGTCGTCTTCGCCATAACAACTAGGCGTGTTCAGGATCTCTTCTTTGGTGATGCCATGATCGAGCGCCCAACGGACCGCTTCGATTTTGCCCATGCCATCTTCGACAAATGGAATCCGAACTTTGATGCCATTCTCTAAGAATGGATCTAACACATAATTGAGAATATCGTTCATCTTATCAACGAATAATTGATTCTTGTCTGTGCTTGCTGCGGTCACCTCATTCGCGACGCTGCCCATCCAGATCTCATCTGGAGTGAATTGGCATGCCGCCAATGTGATGAATGCCATGTTCCTGCCTGGGATGAAGATTGCTCCCTCTGTGGGTTTCGTCTTCATCGCGACGGGTCCATTATGCTCATCGAGCCATTCCATTTCCTTTTGGATGACCCAAGATGGGAGCCGATCGAGCTCTTTCTGCATCGCCGGTTGTCCGTGACGATAATAGACCGCCTGGACCTCCGCGTCAGGATATTGCTTTTTCGCGTAGTGATACAGGATAAAGCTGTCTAGCCCGCCGCTGTAGAGAATAAGTATATTCATGTGCCATACCACAAAGTTTGTGTTAGTTTTCGTTGTGACAGAGCGTCACATTCCTTCTTCGCATCTTCGAACGTCATCTGCTTTGGTGGAGATTTTTGTGTCCATGCGCTTGCTCCGGCAATTGGTCCTTTCACGGTCATCTCGTGCGCGACTTTGAGGAATCGAATAGCATCGATCACAACACCTGCGCTATTTGGAGAATCCTGTACTGAAAGTTTCACGTCGATCTCAACGGGAGAACCGCCAAATCCTTCTGCCTCTACACGGATGTGCGCGACCTTGTTATCCTTGAGATATGGGATGAAAGAAGACGGACCCGCATAGATTCCATCCTTTGGCACTGGGATCTTGCGAATGTCGTTCTGACTTCGAATGACGTTTTCCTTAGAGATGCGTTTGCTTGACAATCGCGACTGATCCACCATGTTGAGGAAATCTGTGTTGCCACCGACGTTCAGCTGCTGATGAAAGTTTACTGTGTGCCCTCGACTGAATAGCGTCTCCTGGATGATCTGACTGAAGATCGACGCGCCAAATTGAGATTTCATGTCATCGCCAATGATCGGCAGCTTCGCGTCAGCGAATTTCTTAGCCCAGGCGGGATCTGATGCGAGGAACACGGGAATGCAGTTCAAGAATGGCACGCCCGCTTCGATAGCGCACAGCGCATAATTCTCTGTTGCCTTCTGTGATCCGACAGGCAGATAATTGATCACCACGTCTGCGCCTGACGCTTTCAGCACGTCAACGACCTTAGCCTCGCTGGACTGATAATCGGGCAGAGGTTGAAAATTGATCTCATCGTGCGAATCCATCATATGATCCCCGATGCTGTCGTTCCTGGGTCCCTGGACCACGACCACGTCATCATCGATATCTGTGTGGAACACTCGAGTGTTGTTTGGACCAGCGAAGATCGCTTCTTTCAGTGATTTGCCAACCTTGCGCTCATCAACATCGAAAGCGGCAACGACCTCAATGTCTGTCGCCTTGTAGCCTCCGATCTCTGGATACATCACGCCCGGGACATCTGTTTCGTTTCGATGCTTGTAGTAATTGATGCCCTGTACCAATGCGCTGGCGCAATTGCCTACGCCAATTATTGCGACTTTAATCATACCAATGTAGCTCCCGTCTGTTCTAACTCTTTCAACGCTTTCGACTTGATCCGCTTCTTCCAGTGCATGTTGTGCATTGTGCGCCAGTCGATCATATCTTGCTCGTCGCGCACTTCAGCAAACGCTATGCATGGCGCACGAAAATATGGATACACCCCGTAGAAGTTCTCCATATGATTATCATCATAACACACTTTTGCCAAGTCTGCAATGAAATTATGCGTCTGAGCTATTAAATATGCACTTGCCAAGTTGAAGTCTCTCAGTCTATCTTCAGCTCCGAGTCCTTCTGAAGTCCACTCTTTGCCGTTGATAAATTTCTTGAAGAAAATGTCATAGTCGAAATTCTCTTTCATAGTATTTAGTGAAAGCTCATCAAGATTTTGGACGATATCGTCATAAAACTTGTCAAATTTCTTACTTCCTGTGTTTCCCACGCGCGTATACCTGAAATCACCTTTGTAGTAATAGCAGCCTCTTTGGAAGTTGCCGGTGATCTTCGTGGAGTCATAGGAGATCATCATGTCATTATCTCTAGCAAGAAGAACAATCGGGACCAGTTTGGTCAACGAGCCGATGCCCAAGAGATGCATATGCTTGTAGTTGATGCCCTCTGGATATTTCAAGTGGTTGACAATAAACGCCCGCTCAAAATCCTCCAATGTGCCAGATCCCATACTCGACAACGCTGATGCTACTCCCGAGATCATGTGAAAATTCTCTGATCCGAGTTCATCGCATACGCAATCCAACCACAATTGTGTGCTCTCTAGGCTGTTGCCTTGGAGAATGAGCATAGGCTTTGATTTAGTGTTCTGCGCGTCGAAATATGCAATCTGATCCTTGAGGTTACGCCCTGTTTGCCGTGCTTTGCTCTCAATTCCCGCTCGGTCAAAAAAACGATTTGAGACGTCGCCGATCCCAGACTTGCCAGTGGTAACCACTGGGATCTCGTCAAACGACATGGCGAAGTCAGAGAAATCTGCCTGATTTTGGTATATAGATTTTTTTGCTTCGGCGTCAATTTCTTTCCCCAGTGTTATCATCTGCAACCCGCCAGAGTCTGCATAGATCCGTTGGTCTTGATTTTTGAAGACTTCTTCAAATAAAGGACCCTGGTTCTTTTCCGCAAATGAGTTGTACAAAATGGAAACGTGGTGATTATGCTTCCCGTTCAAAGAACTGTAAATGCCTCGCATGATATCACCATACGGTTCTTCCAACATTCTCTTTGATGCTTGTGATAAGTACGAAACACCAGATAATACTATGTCAAACTTCATTCACTGTAGCTCTTTCCATTGGTTACCAGTTGCAAGAACTCATTCTGTAGACCTCTGTTCTCTTTGAAGTCGCCAAGCATAACTGAAGTTGTCATGTCTGACTCATGTTCTCGCACACCTCGGTGGGTCATGCAGTGATGCTCTGCCTTGACGATTACGCCGATGTTGGGTGTCTTCGCGTACTCTTTCAATGCATGAGCGATCTGCGTCGTCATCTCTTCTTGGATCTGTGGTCGCCGGGCGATATGATCGATCAGTCGATTGAATTTACTCAATCCGATGACCTCATCTTGTGGCACGACACCGACCCATGCTTTGCCCACAATGTTCTGAAAGTGATGGGCGCATGTCGATTTGATGGTGATCGGACCTGAGATGTACAGCCCATCGTAACCCACGTTCGGGAACGAGGTTATCTTCGGTACTGGGTCATAACGACCCGCAAACACCTCTTCGACCCACATCTTCGAGACACGCTTCGCTGTCTCGCGCGTATTGTGGTCGTTCTCTGTATCAATGATTAGAGCCTCGAGAACCTTTTCCATTGCCTTTTCGACCTGACCAAGCATCGCTTCTTTCTCGGCATCAGAGAGGTATTTGGAAATGTTATCATTTGCCTTGAAGTCAATGCCATTTGCTCGCAATTGTTTTGCGATTTTTCTAGGTCCATAAATCATGGTCGATGCCCTTCTTTCCATGCGCTGTTGTTCGCATGTTCCTGAACCATCACCTTGCGGCACCAAACACGATCTCCATAGCCATGATCTGGCAAGAAGATCTCGTTGATATAATCGTAGAGCCAGTCAGACAGCCCTTCACATCCAGTCTTCTCGACTTCAACAAGATTGATAAGCCCTCTATCATACAATGTCTTGAAGGCGTCGAAATCAGGATCATCTGCGGCGACTAGCATTGTGTGATCGAACCACTCTTCTAGCTTGTCTTTCAACGGGCGAAGCGAGCCGAAATCGACAACCCAATTACGGGCGTCGAGCGTCTCGCTCTCAAACTCGAAGTAAAACGACAGACTATATCCATGGATCAGAGCGCAATGGCTCTCTGCTCTCCACTGACGATATGCGACTGGACCCAGGTCAGGGTAGGATTTTGTAGAAACGAACATTCAGTCTTCCTTTCAATGTGTATCATTCATAGTAACATATTTAGACATAATGTCAAGCACTTCTATTTCTATGACCCAGTTCAGAAACCGTTAATCTCATTAGAGAGGAAATAGGTCTGTTGAGGCGCCTAACTCTATCCAAGTTTAATTCTACGGAACTGCTCGGACAGGCAATTCTGTCTAATATGATATCCGACAATCTTTTCTTAAGCTGATCCTTGATTTCCCAACTGACATTGGCATCTGTTATGGCCAAAATATCATCAATCCATGGCATTAGCAATCTATTTTTCAAGTGAGTTTGTCATTATTTAGCTCCTCCAGAACTATCTCCTGGATGCTCCACACAAACTTATGGATAGGTTTCCAAAGGGGTTGATCTCCTTTTAAGACAAGGACATGAAGGCTAACAGCCCGTTTTAAGATCCGTCCAATTTCATCACGAACTGATCGATGAATTTTAGAAGCCGTGCTACTTCCCAATAGCGTTGCCCCAAAGGAAGTTGTGGACTCTCGCAGCGACGTTATAGCCACGTCGCAATGCCTCGTCGGCGATATCTCCAGATTTCATATGCCCGTCGATCTCGCCATTTTGTCCTTCAAGCGTTCCGCCAAGTGGCATGATCCATATTGGGATATGAAGATCTGCGTTGATCTCCTCTTTGACGCGCTCGAGTTCATCCCAGCACTGCTTCGTGCCGCTGACAACGAACTTGAGCTGCTTATCACGCAATGGGCGATACCCTGCAATGACATCTGGCTTAATCGCGCGGCCGTTAGGCTCGCCTGTGACAGAGAATAGTTTCGGCGAGATACTCCAGAAAACATCGACTTCATAATCATAGAGAAAATTCTCAAAATCTTCTGTGATCTTTCGAGTTCCGTTCGTCTCAATCGTAATCTTACTAGGGAACTGATCGCCGCGTGCCGAAATCTCTTGCAAGATCGCCGTCATCGCGCGTTGATTGCGCGGGAGCATCGGCTCGCCGCCTGTGAAGCACAGATGAACGTCCTGAAACGAGTTGTTGAAGATGCCGTTGGGCAGGAAGTCGATCAGCTGATCTACAATCTCTGCTGGTGAACCTCGCGAAACAAGATGATTAAAACGCTTTGACCAGGAGTATGAACTGTCACAGCCTCTTTCAAAAACGGGCAGTTCTTTGATATCCGAGATGGATCTGGAATCCATATCAAGGTATGGGAGTTTGTATGTACTGGGGTCCGTCGGAACGGATTGGCCGAACCCATTACATTCGAGATTACATCCCCAAAAACGGACCCACACGGTTGGGACGCCGGTATACTTTCCTTCTCCTTGGATGGAGTAGAAAAGCTCACTATACAGAATCTCCTGAGTCGCTGTCATAATTTGATGTAAACCCCTCTTTGTGTCGATTTGAGAGTTTCTCAACGTTCGCGAGCATTACCTCCTCCAACGTGAAACCCTGCCATTGCAATTCATTCTCATAAGTATAATACAGTTTAGCGAGGATGTCAAGCAATTTCTTGTGGTTTTCGACAAAGCTTTTGCCGTGGAACAAGATCTTTTTAAGCAAATCGCAGAACTCGCCGATGACTGATGCCAACTCCGGCTCAAGTTCGTCTGTCTCCATTGAAGACAATTTGATCGGGCTCACTTCGATGTAGTGATTGCGAACGCCAACAGACAATTCCTGCACCTTATCGAGACCCACCCCGAGACCCTCACACGCTTGGATGATGTACCACAAGACGTCGCCAAGCTCAAGCAATCGCTTATCATGAGTGTCGGTGATAATAGAATTAACCACCAGGTCGAGATATTCTTGAGACTCGCCGACCATCCCGAGAGCTGCTGTGATCAAGCGCTGAGGATCACAGCCGTGGTTTCTATGGAGGACCTCAAGTCGATCCTTGAATGACATGTAGATCGACGTATCGTCTGAGCTGACGCTGTTGACGAAATCTTGATATTCAAGCGCGTTCATATGCTCACCCCTTCTGCTGCCCAATTGCATTCTGTCCAGACGCGACCACGTCCGACGCCCTTGCTGGGCTTCTTCTTCGGCGCGCGTTTGATGGCAGACTCCGCTGCTTCTGCGGTCGCATAGATGACCGGCACTTTGCGGCGCTCATCCATATGCATGTCGCCTTCATAATCCTTCAAGACGTAAACTTTCATTCTTCCACCTTCACTGTTTCGAGTTTCACGAGAATGACGGCGAACGGTTCGTTAACTTTGACATAGCCCTCACCGTGAACATATTTCTTCCTAACCGTATTCTTTCGCGCGAGTTCGGCGCTCTTCAAGCTAGTATAAAGCTTGACGCCATCAGCGGTTCCTCTTCCACCGCCGTCATAATATTCACCCGTTTGCTGATCTTGCAAAGCCCATGCTGCAAATGATTTAATCATGCCGCTTTCCTCCGTTTCAGTTTCCGATCCTTGCGGGCCTTCTCGAGATGATATCGATTGGCACGCTGATCCATGGTGATGCCGTCGAGGTGATCCATTTCGTGTTGGAACACGCGCGCGGTCATGCCCGAGAAGTTCATCGTCTGAACGACGCCATCTTCAGACACAAAGCGAGCACGAATGCTCTTCGGTCGTTTGACTTTGAGAAACAGATCGGGATACGACAGACATCCTTCTTCGACCATTTCGACCTCTTCAGAGGTCTCAACGATGAAAGGATTGAAAACGGTGATAATGTCGTCGGGAGTAGCCCAATGTCCCATAACAAAGACGCGCTCGTTCAGACCTATCTGAGGAGCAGCAAGACCAACACCGTGGTTGGTAATCATGATCTCTTTGAGAAGGGCGGCTACTTTCAATGCCTCTTCCTTATCATCAAAAACATAACGAGCAGTTTCCTGGTGTAACCCAGGATCATTTTCAAGTAGGAGCATTCTTCCGCCTTTCTAAACTTTCAATTTCAACTTGTAGGTACGCCATAATATGCTCATATCCCTTTCCGCGTAGACTGAGATTGAGCAATTCGCGTTTCAACACTTCAAATCTCATCCATTCGGGTCCATCGAGCATGTCTTCCTCCGTTAGTTAGTTGAGTGAACATAACAAAGAATTCATTTTACGATATTTAAAACGTCACAGGTTGTCTTTTCGACCATTTGTTCTTGGGTGATTTGCGGCATCAGCTTCTTACAAACATATTCTTTGCCGCTCATCACTCCGAGAAGCCATCCAAAAGCGAAGATAAAGGCCGCGAGCAACGCAACGATGAAGCCGATACAAGAGATCCCAAACATCTTATCCCAATTCATGTCAAAACCCCTTCGCCAACGTTGATCTGAACCTCAAGATATTCGGGATCTGTGTCGTAATACCCGAAACCTTGATGGTCGGCAATTTGAATTTTGGGCGGAACCCATGGCTTCCGATACCAAATCGATGCCTCTTGGATGTCGTCGACCCACGTGCCGTACTTGCTTGGACATTTCCAATACTTGCCGGAGGTCTTGTCTCGCACTACCAATCGCTTACTCATTGTCATAACTCCAAAGTTGGTACATTCGCGTTCTTGGCTATCCCAACCATGTTAGCAGTTCCATCGCCGCCAGGGAATGCCAAGACGAAAACCTTGTCTCCTTCGGCGCGCTGTTGCAACAAATGATTGAGCATCTCGTTATTTCTTCGCATCCCTGCTGCCTTGCCGTACTGCTTCCATTTCGCGTCGAATTGCTTCTGATGAACAAAGCGGAGCTCGCACCATTCCTTAGCCAAAGCGTCAGCACCCGAAGCGCCGCCCTGGATAATGGTGATTGTGCCCATGTCCAATATGCCTCTCATTGCATCAAGAATATTGAAAACGCGATCCATGTCTTTGTAATCGCGTCCACCACATACTAGGACAGTGTACATCTTACTCCTGAATTTCCCTTCTGAACTTGAGAGTGAACTGGATTTCGTTGTTATCGAAATCTTTCCAGCTCACCTGCCTTTGTCCGAACCGGTTTTTATATCCCATTGTATAGGAAGATGGACACCATGGAGTAGGAATATCCATCATGTTTTGGATGTACCAATGCCGGTGATCGTCCATTTTCTCGAGCAGAGCAAGGCGTCGGCGCCAGGTCTTAGTCGAAAATAGCGCGCCCCAAGTGCTGGAATCCACATCTCTTCTGCACAGCGCGCGCCGGCGCAAAATCTCATGCAGCCGGCTGTCGCGTTCAACAAGGTAGGTGGCGGTTTCGATGAGATCAGTCATCAGCAGTGCTCTTCGAACACTGCGAAACCCGCATCGGTGAAATCGACCACGTTGTGCTCGTCGTCTTCGCTGACCACGATCAAGCCCTTCTTAACGAGACTCGAAACAACGCCCTTGACCTGATTGAGTGTCAAGCCAGGACCAAAATCCTCGACCCAACAGAACGTGCAGACGTCGGCGGCGCATGTGGGACGAGCGCCATTGCCTGGATTCATCTCGTGATGCGCCATGTCGTTCAAAACTGCGATTTCATTTGCTGTTACATTCATGATCTTCTTCCTCTTCCTCATTGTGTAATTATATAGTAACATAAAAAGAGGGAGATGTCAAGTACTTTCTTTATTAAATTTTGAGGGATTTGCTGGATGTGGTAATCGTCCCAGTGGTCGTCGGCAAATTTTTGAGCATCTTTGAACGTGTCGAATTCCTGGACCAACGATCCCCGGCGCTGGTCCACATGCCATCGATATGTCTCATACAAGAAGCTTTGTCGTCGCATAGAGGGGATTTTGATCCCGTATTTCATTCCACCATCCTACTGAAATTCTTCTGCTTCTCAAACTTTATCGTCGCGTAGAATTTGTCAACAAGGGCTTGGGTATGACTGATCACAAATACGTTATTGTTAGCTCCGAGATCATAGATCAGCTTCATGAAATCATCACCGCCATCCGCATCCAACGAGCTGTCGAAGACCTCGTCTAACATGAGCAGATTGGTGTTTGTGCTGTTCTTGATCTTAGCGATTGCGCGCCACGTTAGCAACAATGCCAGGTCGATCCTTGTCTTCTCCCCTTCGCTAAAGCTGTCGTAGCTGAATATGTCACGATGCCTGCTCTTGATCGTCTCGTTGAACGCCTCGTCCAGCGTAAAGTTCACGAAAAAGTTCATCGCCTGCAAGTATTTATTAACCAGCTTGTTGATGATAGGGACATATTGCTTAATTATTTGTGTCTTGATGCCAGTATCTTTCAGGAGTTCGCCAGCAATGTCAAACATCTCACGATCATAGATCAATCCCTCTTTGAGCTTCTCTTTATGTTTGAGTTTTTTCTCGAGAGATTGAAGCTCTGAGTTCTCTTTCTTCAGATCTCCTTTCGAATCCTTGAGCTGAGCGTTGTGGAGCTCAAGGCGTCTGATCCATTCGTGCGAGTTTTTGATGCTTGACAGAATTTCTGTTGAACGTTTGTTGAGTTTATTGATCTCTGTTACCGCTTTATAGATCGCCTCCAATCGTCCCTGGAGTTTCTCATACTTACGTTGAAGGATAACCAGACCAGCTTCATTTTTTGCTATGAGATTGTCTTTCTTCTCTATCTCTGCATTGCGGAATTCTTCATCGATCTCTTGCGTACACGTAGGACATACTTCGTGATCCTTGAAAAACTTCGCTGCCTTCTTTGCGTTCTTTATTTGGTTATCGATTTTCATGTCTACATGAGCCATCTCACCCGATAGTTTCTCGAGCTGTTCTTTACGATCAACTACCGTTTGGAGAATAGCAGTTTCTTCAAACAATCGATCACTTTCAATTCCATCTTCATCTATGGATTCATAGATACTTTTGATCTCTACGTTGTTCTCATGGATTTGGTCATCGGCATTCTTGACTAAAGAATCGATGTGCTTTTTGTGAAGTTTGATCTTCTCTTGTATCAATGAAATAAGACTGTTCGTATCGCGAAGGTCAATCTTGTTGTTATAGACTTTGTCTTTAAGCAAAGCGTTCATTTGACTGAAGATGCGAATGTCCAGGATGTCTTCAATCACGTCTCGACGTCCTGCTGCTGATAGCTGCATGAACGGGATAAACGTAGACGATCCGAGAATTACAATTTGCGTGAACGACTTGTAGTTCATCTTCAGGATGTTCTTCTCGAGGATGCTCTGGTAATCTTTCGCCTTGGCTGTTTGATCGATTAGCACGCCATCGATGCGGATCTCGAATACCCCAGGTTTCTGTCCGCGCACAACGCGACAGCGCTTTGAGCCATAGGTGAACTCCATCTCAATGACCATACCTTTATTGTTCACGGAGTTAACCAATTGCGGTTTGTTGATCCGCCGATATGGCTTATTGAACAGAGCATAGCAAATGGCGTCTAGGACTGTGCTCTTCCCCGCGCCATTCTCGCCAATGATCAGTGTGTTTGGCGTGCGATCCAGTTGAATTTCTGTCCAGCTGTTGCCTGTTGATAGCAGGTTCTTCCAACGTACAGTGTGGAATACTAGGTTCATTAAAAATCCTTATTTGGGAGAAGTCGAGTAACCATGAGCATTCTAAAATCACCAACCACCTGTAATGCCAAAAATGAAGTTTTATTGACTTCATCAATGATGTCTTTAGACGCTTGACCACAGATAAGATCACGGTGCCATCGGCGATCTACTGGAAGTATTACCTTTGCTATTGTGCCCCTCATAAGTCCATGTTCTCCGCTTCAGTGTACAAATGATTGAACAGGAACATGAGCTGCTTCTTGTTCACGCTCGTCGGTTGGGTGTTGTCAATGTACTTCTTCACGATGGTCAGCGTATCCTCTGCTTCATCAATGTTGTCTGCGTCGAACGAGCCGTCCAAGACGTCGCTGTCAATGATTTGAATGCCCGCGCAGTTCTTCTCGTACAACGTATTGAGCATCTTGTCAAACCAGTAGACGTTCGTCTTCATCTCAACGATCACTTTGACGTAGACGCCCTCATGTATATTATCACACAGTTCATCTATGTCGTCAAGCGTTTTATTCTCGTCATTATAATAGATTTTATGAAAAATACTATATGGATTGTTGATATATTCCATGTCCTGTGTGTCAAGATCCATGATCACAAACCCACGCTTGGAGCCATAATCGCCCCAGTACATGTGGTACGGATTGCCAATGTATGTGATGTTCCCCATCTCTGAGCGACCGTGGAAGTGACCGGTCAGGACCTTGTCAAATCGCTTGAACATTTCGGCTGGTGATCCGTGCTGCGATTTGACGCCATTGCCCCAGTCCGCTCCCTGGATCTCGAGATGTCCAAACGCCATCTTGGCTGAAGTCATCTCGATTGCGTCCAATGTCTCTTCTAGGTTTTGCGAATTGACCCAAGGCACCATGAGCACGTTGTGCCCCTTTATGAACATGTCGCGTGGATTGTCGTAGATCGTTGGAAACGAATCTTGGGTGAACAGCTGATCCATAGCGTTAATGTGGTTGCTGTTGCGGTATGAGATATCGTGGTTGCCAACGATCACGTGGAAGTCAATGTCGCGTTCGCGCATGGGATCAATGAAATCCTGCTTCATGCGATTGAGCGAGACGTAATTGATGAACTTGCGCCTGTCAACAATGTCACCAAGATGGACCACGGTATCGATTTTGTGCTCGTCTAGGTAAGGAAAGAACACGTCATCGTAAAACTTCTTGTAGTAATCCAAATAGATGTGACTGTCGGCTCGCGCGCCCCAGTGCGTATCTGTAATGATTGCAATTTTATTCAATTAAACTTCCTTCTTTGAAATTTATTTTGAGAAATGGCTAGGTATTTTTAATGAAATGCTCATGCTGTTGTACCTCTCTTAACAGATCACGGATCTTGTCCAACTTACTAGTTATATCATGCATGACTTTCCGCCTTAACTCAGTAGTCATCTGTTCCCTCAATGTAATGGGCAGCTGTCTAAGTTTGCATTCAAGTGACTGTTCGTTCTTCGGATATGTTGTCTGTCTCAACGTCGGCATCGTCATTCCTCTTTGGTTTCATTGCATCATGTGCTGATTGATGCATAGTGCCCTCATCATACTGTGTCTTCACTTCCTTAGGCGCTTTATTCTTCATCAGCGTCTCTTCGTAGCTTCTGATGAATTCCTCCATGTAATCGGCGGAACCTTCACTTTGTTTGATGAAATCTGCATACGCCGTCTTATCGTGTTCCTGCAGGGCGCTAGTCATGTTCATCATGTTGCTGTTGATCATCGCCTGGTACTTCGTGTATAGCAGCTTCTTCTCTTTAGCGATGCGGCGGAGAAAGGCAAACCAAATGATCTGCGTGTAATACGCGAATGGATTACTGTACTTTGTCTCATCGAAGTTGTGAAAGTATGTCAATGCGTTCTCGATGCCGTCTCCCACCATGTCTTCCTTGAATGGATAGTTTGAAAAGTTGGGCTTCGTTGCTAAGCGTGTGGCGATTTTGTAAATACATTCGCCAAGATACTTAGGCATTATTGGTCGCTCTACTCCTGCCTCGTCTGCTTCTCTGCATTCTGCTTTGTAGACAATGATTGCTTGTAAAAAATCGTAGTTATTGATGTAATTCTGTTTTGCTCGTCTTGCCATTAGTTTTTATAGTCTCCAATAATTCTTGGATGACTACCAGTTTCTTATATATGCGTTCATGTTCTACATGGCTAGTAAAACTATACACCGTTGTGCCCAATCCTACTAATACCACAAGTATAGTCAAATGTTTCATATCTTTCATAATCTACTCTCCTACCTCAATATTAAAAATCTGATAGTCAAATTGCTGTTCGTTGTAAATCTTCACTCTCTCATATAAATGCTTAAGTGTAAAATTCGGCTTACTTCTCTTCGTTTTTCTCAGGTCGTCTGCTAGATCAAATAAACGCGCCTTGCTTTTTGCGTCATGCAGTCGAAGAACTCGACCAATAGATTGAAGCACTCGGATCTTTCCCTTGTGCGGACTTGCAAAGATAATATTTGACAAGTTTTTAATGTTTGTTCCCGTACTAAATGTGCCATAGGACGCAATAATGATTGCATCCGTCTCGTCTTCGGTTATGACACGAACCTGTTCTCTTTGCTCAGCGTCAGTACCGCCCGAAATAAAGAAGCGTCTTCCTTCATATTTCGAGTCATTTAATATATCATACAACACTTTTCCGTGCCTGTCAACAAGAGAATACAGAATGATGGTATTCCCTTTGAGCTTACGGGCGAGCTTGATGATATTGCGGTTGCGCGCGTCGCAATCCACGATAAAGTCACGCTCATCGAAGTATGAGGATTTCGAAGTCAAGCCGATGATCTTGTGCTTGAACAAAATGATCTTGATGTCTAGCGGTGCTATGAAGCCGTCGTCCATCAATTCGCGCGACGTGGTCAATTCGAAGACAGAGCCGAAGAGCGACTCGATCATCAATCGATGAGTCTCACTTCCGTCAAGAGTGCCTGTAAACGCGAACTTATACGCCGTTGAAAGGGTCTTTGACATAATTTTCTGTAGGGAGTCAGACTTAAAGTGATGGGCCTCGTCACCGATAATAACGCCAAATTGATCGAACCAATTAGAGGGTTGTTTGGCAATTGACTGCCATGTGGTGACCACTGAACTTGAATCCACTGTCCCGGTCCAGAGTTTTTTGTCGGTCTTGCCGGTGATACATAAAGTCCCATCTCTAAAGCCATAATCCTCAAAGTCTCCCTTCATTTGCTGCACAAGACCAATGGTGGGAACCACGACCAGCGTCTTCATGTTGTACCATCTCATAAGCATGTAGATCATCAAACTCTTGCCTGATGCAGTTGGAGACAAAATGACCGCGCGTTCGTTTTCGACACAGCGAAGGAATCCATCCTTCTGATAGCCACGCGCTTCGAACGGGAGCTTCAGATCATCGATGAAGTCATCTACGTGTTCGGGATTGATTATGGTCGTTGTCGTCTCGAGGTTATTTATTACCTCGTAGTCGCGTTCTTTTGCAAAGGCATAGAGATATT